>CXWL01112622.1_pt1 | contig 28601 bp, 31 predicted proteins | sample 590931 | NCBI WGS metagenome assembly CXWL01 (sample SAMEA3498368, study PRJEB10139) | groundwater metagenome | biome: water well; material: biofilm material | place: Germany | collected 2015-04-27 | reverse complement strand
GGATGCCAACACTGTGGCCGTGCGAGCACGTGGCAATGTCGATCTGGGCGTAATGTCCGTCGAAGCCCTCGTGGAGCGTCTCAAGCAAGAGATCGCATCCAAAGCTTGATTCAGCATGGCCGAATCACCAGACTTTATAAGGAAACACCATAGCTACTGACAAGTCGCATCGCATCAATGGCGAAATCACTGCCCCCGAAATGCGTTTATCCGGGGTAGAAAACGAGCCGCTCGGCATTGTGAGCCTGGCCGAAGCATTTCGTCTGGCCGAAGAGGCCAACGTCGACCTGGTAGAGATTGCGCCGACCGCGCAGCCGCCAGTATGCCGTCTGATGGACTACGGCAAGTTCAAGTATTCGGAGCAGAAGAAGGCTCACGAAGCGAAGCTGAAGCAGAAGATCATCCTGGTCAAGGAAGTCAAATTCCGTCCGGGTACCGATGATGGCGATTACAACATCAAGCTGCGTAACCTGATCAAGTTCCTCGACGAGGGTGACAAGACCAAGATCACGCTGCGCTTCCGCGGCCGCGAAATGGCCCACCAGGATATCGGCTTTCGCATGCTGGAGCGCCTGAAAGCCGACCTCGAGCCGTACGGCCAGGTCGAGCAGTTCCCGAAGATGGAAGGCCGCCAGATGATCATGATTCTGTCGCCGAAGAAGAAAAAAGCGTAACGCTGGCCGGCCTGATGGCTGGCTAAACAACAAGGGCGGGTGAGTTTTCTCATCCGCCCTTGGCATTTTTGCGGGGATTCGTGGTAAAATCCTCGGCTTCCTTCCTTTCGGGGAATGGAACTAATGTGAAAGCAGGCATCTAAGCGCAGCGAGTTGTTGCCACCTGCAATCCTATACTGGAGCTGTCCCACAGGACAGAACTGCTATGCCTAAAATGAAGACCAAAAGCTCTGCGAAAAAACGTTTTCGCGTGCGTCCAGGTGGAACCGTTAAGTCGGGCCACGCTTTCAAGCGTCACATCCTGACCAAGAAAACGACCAAGAGCAAGCGCCAGCTGCGCGGTATCACGAATGTCGACAAGGCAGACGTGAAGTCCGTATTGCGCATGATGCCATCGGCTTAATCTCACACTCAATTTAAGGAGTTACTATGCCTAGAGTAAAACGTGGGGTTACAGCTCGTGCCCGTCATAAGAAAATTCTTGTCCAAGCTAAAGGCTACCGTGGTCGCCGCAGCAAGGTCTACCGTGTTGCCAAGCAAGCAGTCATGCGCGCTGGCCAATACGCCTACCGCGATCGCCGCAACAAGAAGCGCGTATTCCGTCGTCTGTGGATCGCCCGTATCAACGCCGCTTCCCGTGAGCATGGCGTAACGTACAGCGTATTCATGAACGGCTTGAAGAAAGCATCTATCGAACTGGACCGTAAAGTCCTGGCCGATATGGCAGTGATGGACAAGCCGGCGTTCGCCGCGATTGTCAACGCCGTCAAGGCAAAGATCGCTGCGTAAGCACGATGTTGTCAAGCGCCGCCTTCGGGCGGCGTGAAAAGAGCGGGGCAGAGGTTCAAACCTGTGCCCCGTTTTTGATTGTGGCGCGACTGCGCGCCGCACCCAGACAGGAAACCACACACGCATGAACTCCCTGGAACAACTCGTCGTTGCCGCGCAGGCTGACTTTATCGCCGCCGAAGACGCTGCCGCACTGGAAAACGCCAAGGCCAAGTACCTCGGCAAGACCGGCCAGATCACCGAACAGATGAAGGGCCTCGGCAAGCTCGACCCGGACCAGAAGAAGGTCCAGGGCGCGCTGATCAACGCCGCCAAGGTGCAGATCGAGACGGCGCTGACGGCCCGGCGCGACGCGCTGGCCAACGCCATCCTCGAAGCGCGCCTGAACGCCGAAGCGATCGACGTCACCTTGCCGGGCCGCGGCCGCTCGGTCGGCGGCATCCATCCGGTGATGCGCACCTGGGAGCGGGTCGAAGAGATCTTCCGCTCGATCGGTTTCGACGTGGCCGACGGCCCCGAGATCGAAAACGACTGGACCAATTTCACGGCGCTCAACAGCCCGGAAAACCACCCGGCCCGCTCGATGCAGGACACCTTCTACATCGAAGGCAACGACAGCACCGGCAAGCCGCTGCTGCTGCGCACCCACACCAGCCCGATGCAGGTGCGCTATGCGCGCACTCACACGCCGCCGATCAAGGTGATCGCGCCGGGCCGCACCTACCGCGTCGACAGCGACGCCACCCACTCGCCGATGTTCCACCAGGTCGAAGGCCTGTGGATCGCCGAGGACATCAGCTTCGCCGACCTGAAGGGCGTGTACCTGAACTTCGTCAAGGCCTTCTTCGAGACCGACGACCTGCAGGTGCGCTTCCGGCCGTCGTACTTCCCGTTCACCGAGCCGTCGGCCGAAATCGACATCGCGTTCGGCAGCGGCCCGCTGAAAGGGCGCTGGCTGGAAGTGTCGGGCGCCGGCCAGGTTCACCCGACGGTGGTGAAAAACTTCGGCCTCGACCCTGAAAAATTCATCGGCTTCGCGTTCGGCTCCGGCCTCGAGCGCCTGACGATGCTGCGTTACGGGATCAACGACCTGCGCCTGTTCTACGAAGGCGACTTGCGTTTCCTGAAGCAGTTCAACTAATAACCCTCGCAGTCAAGGCACGCATATGCAATTTTCCGAAAAATGGCTCCGTACCATGGTCAACCCGGCGATGACGTCGGATGAACTGTCCCACATGCTCACCATGTCGGGCCTCGAAGTGGAAGAAGTGGAGGCGGTAGCGCCGCCGTTTTCGAACGTCGTCGTCGCCGAAGTGCTGGAAGTGGCGAAGCACCCGAACGCCGACCGCCTCAACGTCTGCACCGTCAACGTCGGCACCGGTACGCACCTGAACATCGTCTGCGGCGCGCCGAACGTGCGCGCCGGGATGAGGGCGATCTGCGCGATGGCCGGCGCGGTGCTGCCGCCTGGCGCTGACGGCAAGCCGTTCGAGATCAAGGTCGGCCAGCTGCGCGGCGTCGAGTCGCAGGGCATGATGTGCTCGGCAAAGGAATTGAAGCTGTCGGAAGAGAGCAGCGGCCTGATGGAACTGCCGGCCGATGCGCCGGTCGGCCAGAACATCCGCGACTACCTGGCGCTGAACGACCTCAAATTCACCATCAAGCTGACGCCGAACAAGGCCGACTGCCTGTCGGTGCTGGGCGTGGCGCGCGAAGTGTCGGCGCTGACCGGCACCCCGTTGACGATGCCGGCGACGCGCATCGTGGCGGTCAACGGCGACGAAGTGCTGCCGGTGAAGATCAGCGCGCCGGACCTGTGCGGGCGCTTCACGGGACGCGTCATCCGCGGCCTGAACGCCAAGGCGCAGACGCCGTCGTGGATGGTGCAGCGCCTCGAGCGCAGCGGCCAGCGGTCGGTGTCGGCGCTGGTCGACATCTCCAACTACGTCATGCTCGAACTGGGCCGTCCTTCGCACGTGTTCGACCTCGATAAAATCCATGGCGGCCTCGATGTCCGCTGGGGCGTCAAGGGCGAGTCGCTGAAACTCCTGAACGGCACCACCGTGGCGGTCGACGACTGGGTCGGCGTGATCGCCGACGGCCAGCAGATCGAGTCGCTGGCCGGCATCATGGGTGGCGACGCCACCGCCGTCTCGCTCGAGACGACCAACATCTACCTGGAAGCGGCTTTCTGGTGGCCGAACGCGATCCAGGGCCGCGCGCGCCGCTTCAATTTCTCGACCGACGCGGCGCACCGCTTCGAGCGCGGCGTCGATTTCGCCACCACCGTCGAACACATCGAGCGCATCACCGCGCTGATCGTCGAGATCTGCGGCACCACCGGCACCGTGGTCGGCCCGGTCGACGACCAGTCGGTCAACCTGCCGCAGCGCCCCCCGGTCGTGCTGCGCACCGCGCGCGCCCAGAAAGTGATCGGCGTGCCGCTCACCGACGCCGTCATCGCCGACATCTTCACCCGCCTCGGCCTGGCGTTCAGCGCCGAACCGGGCCAGTTCGCGGTCACTGCGCCGTCGTACCGCTTCGACATCGAGATCGAGGAAGACCTGATCGAGGAAGTGGCGCGCGTGTACGGCTTCGAGAACATCCCGGCGCACCCGCCGGTGGCCGCCAGCGCGATGATCCTGGCGCCCGAGCATGTGCGCTCGCTGTTCGCGCTGCGCCACCGCATGGCCGACCTCGGCTACCAGGAAGTGGTCAACATGAGCTTCGTCGAGTCGGCGTGGGAAACCGATTTCAGCGCCAACAACGACCAGATCAAGCTGCAGAACCCGATCGCCAGCCAGATGAACGTGATGCGCTCGTCGCTGATCGGCAGCCTGGTGGCCAACGTGCGCTACAACCTGAACCGCAAGGCCGGCCGCGTGCGCGTGTTCGAGATCGGCGCCATCTTCAAGCGCAATCCGTTCGCGCTCGACGGCGCGCTGTCGATCGCCGGCTTCGACCAGCCGAAGCGGCTCGCCGCGATGGCTTACGGCCCGGCGATTGACGAGCAGTGGGGCGCGCCGGCGCGCGCGGTCGACTACTTCGACGTCAAGGCCGACCTCGAGGCGATGTTCGCACCGGTCCAGCTGCGCTTCGTCAAGACCGAGCATCCGGCGCTGCACCCGGGCCGCTCGGCGGCGATCGAAGTCGACGGCAAGGAAGTCGGCTTCATCGGCGAACTGCATCCGCGCTGGCTGCAGAAGTACGAACTGGCGCAGGCGCCGGTGCTGTTCGAAGTCGATGCTGTTGCCCTGCAGCAACGTCCGGTGCCGAAGTACGAGGAGATCTCGAAGTTCCCGGGCGCCACCCGCGACCTCGCGCTGGTGGTCAAAAACACGGTCGCCGCGCAGGACGTGCTCGATGCATTTATTGCTCAAAAGCAGGTAAATCCAGCCGGAAACATCGTGCAAGCCATTGTTTTGTTTGATGAATATCGCGGAAAAGGTTTGGAGGCGGACGAAAAAAGCCTTGCTTTCCGCTTTAGCTTGCAAGATACTCAAACCACCTTGCAGGATGACGTGGTCGACGCCTTGATGGCGGCGATGGCGGACTCGGCAAAGGAAAAACATCACGCAACGATGCGTACCTAAATGTGTGCGATAGACTCTCCAAAACGTAGCTAGAATTAAAAGGCAGGGCTGGAAAATTAATAACAACGACGTTGATTCGGCGGTACTCCAATCGGCATTGGCGGCCGACCTGCATCGCGCGATGCTGGTCGCCAAGGTGCGCCAGGACGCCGAGAAGGACTTGCCGACCCTCACCAAGGCCGAGCTGGCCGAACTGCTGTTCGAGCAGGTCGGCCTGAACAAGCGCGAAGCGAAGGACATGGTCGAGACGTTTTTCGACGAAATCCGCAACGCGCTCGAACGCGGCGAGGCGGTCAAGCTGTCCGGCTTCGGCAACTTCCAGTTGCGCGACAAGCCGCAGCGGCCGGGCCGCAATCCGAAAACCGGCGAAGAAATTCCGATCACCGCGCGCCGCGTGGTGACGTTCCACGCGAGCCAGAAGCTCAAGGGCATGGTCGAAGCGACCAGCCCGCTCGCGCGCGCCGCCTGAACTGAGCCATGAACGATCGTCCGAGCAAGACCGACCTGATCGTGCTGCCGTCGATTCCGGCCAAGCGCTATTTCACCATCGGCGAAGTGAGCGAGTTGTGTGGCGTCAAACCGCACGTGCTGCGCTACTGGGAACAGGAATTTACCCAGCTCAAGCCGGTCAAACGGCGTGGCAACCGGCGCTATTACCAGCACCACGAAGTGCTGCTGATCCGCCGTATCCGCGAATTGCTGTACGAGCAGGGCTTCACCATCAGCGGCGCCCGCAACAAGCTCGACAGCCGCGGCGGCGACATCGCCTTGCCTGACGGCGGCGGCATCGACGGTGGCCACCACCTTGGCGGCGGCCAGCCGGTCGACAACGCCATGATCCGCCGCGAATTGCTGGCGATCCTGGCGCTGCTGAAGCAGGGCGCCTAGGCGCGTTGCATCGTCGGCAGGCTCGGCCGTTAAGGCGCTGGCTGTATGCGCCTCGGGAGTGATAGAATATTGATATTGTAGTGTTGCTGACTCAACGCATGCGCAGTACCGGGCGTGAGGTTCGCCTCGGGCTCTTTCCTATGCCAGGAAAATTTAAGGGAAGACAATGATACGCGTTGCCATTTGTGACGATCACCAAATTGTACGAGCAGGATTCAAACAGATTTTTTCCACCTCGGGCGATGACTTCACCGTCGTTGCCGAAGGCGCAACCGGGCGTGAAGCCCTCGATATCGCGCGGCGCGAAATCTGCGACGTGCTGTTGCTCGATATCGCCATGCCCGACCAGAGCGGCATCGATATCTTGCGCACCATCCGCCAGGGCCAGCCGAACCTGCCGGTGCTGATCCTGTCCGGCTATCCGGCGCAGCAGTACGCGCTGAACCTGTTCAAGATGGGCGCCAACGGCTACCTCAACAAGGAATGCGAAGCGGACGAACTGAAGACCGCCGTGCGCACCGTGTACCAGGGCCGCCGCTACGTGTCGTCGACCGTCGGCGAACTGCTGGCGCAAAGCTTCGACCGCGACCCCAACACCGCCTTGCACACCGAGCTGTCGGACCGCGAGTTCCAGGTGTTCCTGCGTCTGGCGAAGGGCGCCACCGTGTCCGATATCGGCGTCGCGCTGTCGCTGTCGATCAAGACGGTATCGACCTACCGCACCCGCATCATGGAAAAAATGGGCCTGCAGTCGAACAGCGACCTGACCTACTACGCCATGAAAAACAACCTGCTCGACTAAGCGCCCCGCGCCCCTGTCCCCGCGGCAGGCACAATTTTACAGTTGTGCCTGCCTGCAACGCCCCGACTCCCGGTCTATAATGACCTTCAGAATGGCTCTGCAGCGCGCGAAAGGACAGCGAGGATGCATTTCACCACCGACTCCGCGGCCAAGCCGGGCCTGCCGTTTTACAAGACCGTCCTCTGCATGGTCTGCGTCCTGATCCTGGTGGTCAATGGCTTCAGCCTGGCGCGCAACCTGCAGTCGCTCAAGAGCGCCAACGAGCTGCAGGCCGAAAGCGCGCGCGTCAGCGACAAGGTGCAATACCTGAACGTGCTGGTGATGGATGCGGAGGGCAGCCTGCGCGGCTTCTTCCTGTCCGGCTCGGAAAGCTACCTCGGCCCGCTGCGCACCGCGCGCGCCGAAATCGACACCCAGTTCAGCCAGCTGCAGGCCTTGCTGGCCGACAGTCCCTCGCAACTGACCAACCTGGCGCAGCTGCGCACGCTGGTCAACCGCAAGCTCGCCCTGATGGACCAGACGCTGGCGGTGTACCGCTCGGGCGGGCTGCGCGAGGTCGTCAAGATTGCCGAGACGGCCGACAGCAAGTCGGTGATGGACGAGATCCGCCTGCTGGTGGTGATCATGGTGCGCGAGCAGCATGAATTGCTGGCCGCCCGCAGCGCCGCCTTTTACAAGCAATATCACAACGCGGTAATGCTCGGCATCGGCATCAACCTGCTGGCCATCGTGGTCATCGCGCTGTTCTACCGCCTGATCCGGAGCAGCTTCTTTTCGCGTGTGCTGGCGCAGCGTGCGCTGCAGACCGCCAACGACAACCTCGAATCGATGGTGGTGCTGCGCACCGAGCAGCTGTCGGTGCTGTCGCGCCACCTGATCAGCGTGGCCGAAGAAGAGAAGGCCAGGCTGGCGCGCGAACTGCACGACGAGATGGGCGCCAACCTGACCGCCATCAGCATCGACATCAACGCCGTCAGCGATCGCCTCAAGCCGGACCACCCCGAGCTGGCCGGCATGCTCGAGCGCGCCCGCGCGACCCTGGTCGACACGGCGCAGCTGAAGCGCCGCATCGTCGAGAACCTGCGACCGAGCCTGCTCGACAACCTGGGGCTGTCGGCCGCACTGCACAGTTATTGCGAGGAATTCGCCCGCATCACCGGCCTCGATTGCGAAGCGCTGGTCGACGCCGAGGTGGACGCGGCCGGGCCGATGCAGGCGATCGCGGTGTTCCGCATCGTCCAGGAGGCGCTCAACAACATCGCCAAATATGCCGGCGCGCGCCACGTCATCGTGCACCTGGTGCGCGAGAACGACGTGCTGTCGCTGGAAGTGATCGACGACGGCGTCGGCATCGAGGTCGACGCGGTCAGGGCGCCGAAATCGCACGGCTTGCTGGGCATGCGCGAACGCGCCTTGCTGCTGGGCGGGAGCCTGAAAGTAAAACGCGGGATCAATGGCATCGGCACGTGTGTCGAAGCAGTGATCCCGCTGGCCGGACCGGGCGCCGCCGAAGCGGCGCCGTTAGAAACAATCAGCGCGCCACATCCTCCAGCAGGCGATCGTATTCCGTCTTTGCCACCTTGTAGCACTCTCCCGCATACTCCTCGAGGCCTTGACGGTCAATTACTGTGATGTTGCCGCGGCGGTACTGAATCAGGCCGTCGTCCTGCAGCTTGCCGGCGGCGGCGGTGATGCTTTCGCGACGCACGCCGAGCATGATCGAGATCAGCTCCTGGGTGACCTTCAGTTCGTTCGATGGCGAGCGGTCGAGGCGGTCGAGCAGCCAGCGGCACAGTTTCTGTTCGATCGAGCTGTGGCGCCCGCCGACGGCGTTCTGCGCCATCTGGGCGAACAGCGCGTTGGTGTAGCGCATCAGCAGGGCGGGCAGGGCGCCGCCGGCGTTGAAGGCGTCGCGCAGGTACTGGGTCTTCAGGCGGTAGCCGTAGCCGGCGCTCTGGACGACGGCGCTGCACATGGCGCGTTCGCCCATGAACAGCGACATGCCGACCACGCCTTCATGGCCGATCACGGCGATTTCGGTGGTGGCGCCGTCTTCCATCACGTACAGCAGCGAGACGATGGCGGTGGTCGGGAAGTAGACGTTTTCGAGTTTGCTGCCGTATTCGAACAGTTCCTTGCCAAATGGCAGGGCGACCAGTTCGAGGTGTTCGAACAGGGTTTCGAGGTCGTGCCGCGGCAGGGCGGCGAGCAATTCATTTTGCTGGGTGCCGCTGTAGCTGACAACGGGTTTCGACGCAACTTTGAATTCCGGCGAGGCGCCAGGAATCTGGTTTACCGATTGGGCTTTTTGCGCGGTACCACCAAGTTGAGTGCTGTTCATTTTTATCCTCATTATCTCTTCATGACATCAGGGGCGTTGCGGCTTTTTTTGAAACTTGCCGATTCGCGATGTATGAAGATTAAAGTCTCCGTCTGTTGGCGAACATAAGATTAGCAGTCGCCCCCGTGTAGGCAGTATGCATAGCACTTTGTCAGTCCAGTCCTACTGGGGAGAATTGCCCTTCAAGGGGGGATTTCTTGGGAATGAGAACGGAAATGCCGCATAATGGGTGCTTCCACGCTACTCACGGCAGCACAAATGCACGTTTTACTGGTCGAAGATGATGCGGTCCTCGCTGACGGGCTGAGCCGAATACTGGAAAGCCATGGCATGCAGGTCGAGGTGCTCGGCGACGGCAACCTGGCCGACCAGGTGTTGCAGCGCTCGGACGCGGCGGTCGCCGTGCTCGACATCGGCCTGCCCGGCATCGACGGCTTCGAAGTGGTGCGCCGGCTGCGCGCGCGCGGCAGCGCCATGCCGGTACTGCTGCTGACCGCGCGCGACGCCGTGGAAGACCGCGTGCGCGGCCTCGAGACCGGCGCCGACGACTACCTGGTCAAGCCGTTCGCCACCGCCGAACTGGTGGCGCGCATCAAGGCGCTGGCGCGCCGCAATGCGCCGCAGCCGGCGGTGCTGGGCCTGGGCGAACTCAAACTCGACACCTCGACGCGGCGCGCCCGCGTCGGCGAGCGCAGCATCGAACTGTCGGTACGCGAATGGGCGGTGCTCGAATACCTGCTGCAGCACGCCGGCCGGGTGGTGTCGAAGCAGCAGATCATCGAAGCGATCCTGCCGTGGGGCGACGACCTGACCCTGAACGCGGTCGAAGTGTACATATCGCGCCTGCGCCTGAAGATTGCCGACGCCGGCGTGGCGATCCGCACCATCCGCGGCTTCGGCTACATGCTCGAGCGGGGCGCATGAGCAGCATCCGCGTGCGCCTGCTGAAATGGCTGATCGGGCCGATCCTGCTGATCAACCTGGGCGGCGCGGCGCTCGTCATGATGCTGGCCTGGACCCCGGCCCAGCTGGCGTTCGGCCAGGGCCTGTCGGCCATTGCCGGCGCGCTGGTGGCGCTCGAAGCACTGTTTACACTGGTGCTGGTCGGGCTGATCTGGTTTTCCGTCACCAACGGCCTGCGGCCGCTGGCGCGCCTTTCCGCGGTGCTGCGCGCGCGCGAGCCCGACGACCTGGCGCCGCTGGGCGAGCACGCCATGCCGGTCGAACTGGCGCCGGTGGTCAGCGCGTTCGACGACCTGCTGGCCAAGCTGCAGGCCGGCGCGCTCGCCCAGCACGACTTCCTCGCCAACGTCGCCCATCAGCTGCGCACGCCGCTGGCCGGCATCAAGCTGCAGCTCGAATGGCTGGGCGCACGCCACGCCGGCGACGCCGGCAGCGTGCACTCGATCCGCCTGATGCTGCTGTCCTCCGAGCGCATGATCCGCCAGACCAACCAGTTGCTGGCGTTGGCGCGCGCCGAGCCGAGCCATTTCGAAAAGACCCGCCTCGAGCCGCTCGACCTGGCCGCCCTGGTGGCCGAGTCGATCCAGCATTTCGTCGACCAGGCCGGCCAGAAGGACATCGACCTCGGCTTCGAGCTGGCGCCGCTGCAGGTGGCGGGCGACCGCTTCCTGCTGCGCGACCTGATCGACAACCTGGTCGACAACGCGCTGCGCTACACGCCGGCGCGCGGGGCGGTGACGGTCAGCTGCCTGCGCGACGGCCAGCACGGCGTGCTGCGGGTCGAGGATTCGGGACCGGGCATCGCCCCGGCCGAGCGCGAGCGCGTGTTCGACCGATTCGTGCGCCTTGACGACAAGACCACCGGCAGCGGCCTCGGCCTGGCGATCGTGCGCGATATCGCGCTGGCCCACGGCGCGACGATCGCCATCGACAGCGGCGACGGCGGCGGCGCGGTCTTTTCTGTGCGTTTCCCGATATAAATCATCTGTTCCGTATTGCCGTCAGGCATTTGTCAGCACTTCCTCAGGCAACTGACAGGCTCGTACAGTAGGATGGTTCCTGCAATGTTGCAAATTGGAACTTAAAAATGGCATCGAGAAAGATCTTGAAGCACAGAGCGCGCGGCCTGACCCTGGTCGAGTTGCTCGTCACGCTCGCCATCGTCGCGGTGGGGGCGGCGATCGCCGCGCCCAGCTTCAAGGGCATGATCGCCGACACCCGCCTGTCGGCCCAGGCCAACGACCTGCTGGCGTCGCTGAAGTACACCCGTTCCGAAGCGGTCAAGCGCAACGCCCGCGTTTCCATCTGCAAAAAAGCCAGCGACGCCACCTGCGACGTCACCGCCACCGCCACCGCCAGTTGGCAGGGCGGCTGGCTGGTGTTCGTCGACGGCGGCACCGCCGGCACGCTCGATAGTGGCGACACCATCCTGCGGGTGCAGGGGCCGCTGGCAGCCAGCACCCTGATCGGCGACGGCAGCATCACCAACTTCGTTTCGTACATCGGCAGCGGCCAGACCAGCGCCTCAGGCGGCGGCGCCCAGGTCGGCACCTTCAGCCTGTGCGACCCGCTGGCCACCGCCAAGCGCAAGAAAATCGCGGTAACGCAAGGCAGCGGCTGGGTCGGCGTGACGACGGTCGCCGCTGCCGCCACCTGTACCGCCAACTAACCGGGGCGAAAGATGAACAAGCAACAAGGTTTCTCGCTGCTCGAAGTGCTGATTACGATGCTGATCGTCAGTTTCGGCCTGCTCGGCATCGCCGGCATCATCGTGACCAGCCTGAAGAACAACCAGAGCTCGTACGCGCGCAGCCAGGCCAGCCTGATGGTCAACGACATTATCGACCGCATGCGCGCCAACCGCTCCGGCGCCGAAGCGTCGCCGTCGCCGTACAACCTGACGTTGACCGCGGCGCCGGCCGGCGCCGACATCGCCACCGACGACCTGACCCAGTGGCGCGCCGCGCTGGCATCGAACCTGCCGTCCGGCACCGGCTCGGTGGCGGTGGACGACACCACCAAGAAGGTGACGGTAACGGTGCAGTGGGACGATTCGCACGGCACCGCCGATACGGCGCACGGGGTCGGCACCAGCGCCCAGCAGGTCGTGCTGGAGGCGCGCTTATGAACCGGCCGGATAACACGATGGGCGCGCGCCGCCAGGGCGGCCTCGGGCTGGTCGAAGTGCTGGTGGCGATGGCGATCGGCCTGGTGCTGCTGGGCGGCGTCGGTTACTTGCTCCTTGGAAGCAAGAAAATGAACAGCACCCAGGACGACGTCTCGCGCATGCAGGAAAGCGGCCGCAACGCCATGGAGATCCTCGGGCGGGCGATTCGCCAGGCCGGCTACCAGCTCGATGTCGACAAGGATCTGTCGGGCGATGCGATGATNNGGCGCCTCCGTGACGTCCGACAATGTCGTCAACACCACCACCGGCGTGCGGCCCGCCAACACACTGCTGGTCGAGTACGCGTTTTCGGTGGCCAACGGGCGCCTGCTGTGCAAGGCCGACGCCAGCAACCCCGCCGTCGGCGGCAGCGTCGTGGCCGACAACATCCAAAACATGCAGATTTCCTACGGCATCGGCAACGGCTCGGAAACCATTCTTTCGTACACGGCGACGCCGAGCCCGACGGACTGGGCCCACGTCACCGCCGTGCGCGTGAGCCTGCTGGTGCGCGGCCCGACGCCCAACCTCACCCCGGGCAACAGCCAGACCTATACCTATAACGGTGAGACGGTGACGTCGACCGACGGCTATCTGCGGCAGGTCTATACATCGACGTTTACCGTTCGAAACCAGGCGAGGTGGAAGTGATGCCGAACATGAAATTCATGCGCAGCAACGCGCACCAGGGTGGCGCAATCCTGATCACCAGCGTCATCTTCCTGATGGTGGTGACCATGATCGTGCTGACGGTGCTGCGCAACGGCACCCTGGAAGAGCGCATGGCGCGCAACGGCCGCGACCGCCAAGTGGCCTTGCAGGCGGCCGAATCGGTGCTGCGCGATGCCGAGGCTACCCTGTTTTCCGGCCCGCCGTTCGATCCTTACGACCCCAGCAAATTTACCAGCGCCTGCACCAGCGGACTCTGTTACAAGCCGGCGGCCGGCGTGACGTGGCAGGCGGTCGACTGGAGCTCGACGACGCTGACGCGCAGCTTCGCCGCCGTCGCCTCGCAGATCGCGGGCCTGAATACCCAGCCGCGCTACATCGTCGAGATCGTCGAGCCGCCCACCAAGAGCGGCAGCACAGGCCAGTGCGAAAACGGCCTCGCCAAGGTCACCGCGCGCGGCGTCGGCAACGGCGACGCGGCCACCTTCGTGCAATCGACTGTCAGGTTCAAGGTGTTTACCAATATCTGCGATTTTTGACGCCAGCGCCGCAACAGTACCGGAGAACGACCATGCAATCGAATCATAAAATCTTCCTCAGCGCCGGCGTCGCCGCGCTGGCCCTTGCCGGCCTGGCGACCGTGCTGGCGGCGGTGGCGTTCACCCCGAACGCCCAGCCGGTCGGCTATGTCGGCCAGCCGGTGGTGTCGAATTCGAACGTGGCCAGCGGCACGGCGAAGATGTATACGATCGACTACAACGGCAACGACTGGAGCGGCAACCTGCATTCCTATCCGGTCACCAGCGCCGGCGCGATCGGCGCCGTCGACGACTGGGTCGGCGGCGCGTCGGCGCAGGTCAAGGCGCAAAGCGTGGCGGGCACGCGCAACATCGTCACCATGAAGGACGGCGTCGGCATTCCGTTCCGCTGGCCGCAGTTGTCGGCCGGCGCCGGCGGCCAGCAGCTCGCGCTCGACACCGTCACGCCCACCGCGGCGACCACCTCGCCGATGGTCGACTACCTGCGCGGCAGCGCCAACAACGAAGGTACCGGGGCCAGCCAGTACCGCAGCCGTGCCTACGGGCTGGGCGACATGATCCATTCGACCCCGGTGTACTGGAACGACGGTACCCGCCGCACCGTGTTCGTCGGCGCCAACGACGGCATGCTGCACGCCATCGACGCCGCCGACGGCAGCGAGCGCTTCGCCTACATTCCATCGATGCTGATGGGGCGCTTGCCGGCACTCGCCAACAAATCCTATTCGCACCAGTACTACGTCGACGGCCGCATGGACGTCAAGAGCTTCGTCAACGCGTCGAACGTCACCCAGACGATCCTCGCCGGCACCCTCGGCGCCGGCGGCAAGGGACTGTTCGGCCTGGACGTGACGAACGCGGCGCCGACCTCGGAAGCCGATGCCGCCGCCAAGGTGCTGTGGGAAGTGACCAGCGCCAGCACCGGCTTCGCCGACCTGGGCGACACATACTCCGCGCCGACCCTGCTGACCTTGCCGGACGGTACCGCCGCGCTGGTAGTGGGCAACGGCTACAACAACGCCGGCAATGGCCACGCCATGCTGTATCTGGTCAATGCCAGGACCGGCGCGCTGATTCACGCCTTCGATACCGGCTCGGGCGGCGGCACCGGCGGCCCGAACGGCCTGTCCTCGCCATCGCTGTGGGACAGCGACGGCGACGGCAAGAAGGATACCGCCTACGCCGGCGACATCGACGGCCACCTGTGGAAATTCAAGCTGGTCTCGCCCTACACGGTGACGTCGCTGTACACCAACGGCTCCGGCGCCGCCCACGCGATCACCATGGCGCCCGGCCTGTCGGCCCACCCGCTCGGCGGCGTGATGGTCACGTTCGCCACCGGCCGCATGCTCACCGCCGCCGACGTCAACGACACCGCCGACCACTACGCCTTCGGCATCTGGGACGGCGCCCCGGCGACCAACGACACGTTGCTCGAACAGACCCTGACCGAGGCCAGCTACACCGGCGTCACGCCGGCCATCCGGGTGCGCCTGGCGACCGCCAATGTGCCGAACTGGACGGCTGGCGCCGGCCATCACAAGGGCTGGAAAACCAGGCTGCCGATCGGCGGCGAGCGCGTGGTGGGCGACGGCGCCTTCGTCACCGGCTCGGTGTTCCAGTTTTTCAGCACCAACCCCACGATCACGCCGAACGCGACCCCGCCGGGCGAGAACTGGTGGATGCAGCTCAACGTGCTGACCGGCGGCGACACCGGCACCACCAATTTCGACCTCAACAACGACCGCGACTTCACCTCCGACGATGAAGTTGGCGGGCGCGACCCGGTCGGCCGCCACATGGGCGGCGGCGTGCGCTCGCAGCTGATCGCCATCTCCGCCGACGGCGTCGACGTGTTCCAGTCGAACTACGACAAGAACAGCGCGCCGGTGGTGGAGCCGATCGTCACCGACACCACCACCGTGGTCACCGGCGACCGCGGCGTCTCGGGCGGCCACTTCGACTTCGACGTCTACTGCTACACCAACTGCGGCGACGGCGTCGGCACCACCCGCTCGAAGGGCTACTATTACCTCGGCACGAACACCGAGACCAACACGCGCGACCTGAACTGGACCCACGTCCACGAATACGACGACATCTACGACGTCACCGGCGTGAACATGCTGGCGCCGAGCCAGGGGCTGTTCAAGGTCAATCGCATCAAATACGGCAGCGTGGCCGCCACCAGCGGCACGCCGGTGTCGGTGCCCGACACGCCGACCCTGAAAGGACAGAACGGCATTCCAGCGACTGGCGTGACGGTTCTCTCGGCGGTGACCGACCCGACGCCGCGCACCGCCAGGTCTTTGCCGAGCACCACGTATTCGTACACGGACGGCGCCTCCAGTCCGGTGGCCGGCTTTCCCACCTCGACGTCGAACGGCACCACGATCACCACCACCACCAAGATCACCTACCGCACCACGCTGAAGACGGTCGAGGCGATCGCCACCTCCTCCACGAAGATCAACAGCAAGTGGCCGTACAACCTGAAGACCACGGTGCGCCAGTGGGATACCGTGGCAACCACGGTCAGCACGACGCCAGTACTCAAATTCAAAGTGCTGATGGCAAACCAGGCGTATTCGCCGGCGGTGACGTTCACCCTGACCGACTCCGGCGCCACGTACGATGCGAAAGCCTACGCGTTCCAGAACACCACCGGCCTGACCGCCGCTTCGCTGCATACCTTCCGCCTCGGGCCTGCCAGCGATGCCAGCGCGCTCACCGCGCTGCAACTCAACATGCCGCTCGACGCCTTCAAGTCGAAGGACTGGGGCACCACGGTGACGCGCGCCGGCCTGCACCCGACCAAGGCCGACTGCGTCTACAACAATCCGCGGCTCGGGCCGCTGGGCGAGTGGCGCAACGGCGCCCTGACGATCCAGCTGATCGATCCGTCGGTCGCCGACAGCGACATCCAGCTGAACGTGACGGGCCATCCGGAACTTGGCTACCGGCTGAAATCGACCAGCATGAAAGCGAAGCTGATTGCCGAATACACGCTGTTCTGGCACCACCCGAACAACCTGTGCTTCGGCGATACCGGCTGGACCAAGTCGCCGCCGCAAGATAACAGTCCGTCGGACGCGGTCGCTGGCGTCAAAGCGGAAAATGGCGATCCGTCCGGCGTATTCGGCGGCGCCGACAACGGTACCGGCAGCAATCCGGTGCTCACGCCCGGTACCACCACCACCACGGTGACCAACGCCAACGGCAGCCAGACCACCACCACGGTCGTGATCGTCGCCAACATCAGCGGCGGCTATACCGTCACCACCACCGTCACCACGGTCCCTGCCTCGGCGCTGGCCACCAGCACCGGCATCGTCACCGGCGGCGCGGTGGGCACGACCGGCCGGATCGATACCGGCGGCATCGACAAGAATGCCGCTACACTAGGACGCATCACATGGCGGGAGCTGTAAACATGTTCAATATTAAACCTGCCAGGGCGGCGCGCCAACGCGGCGTCACCCTGATCGAACTGATGGTGGTAGTCGCCGTCATCGGCATCGTCTCGGCCGTCGCCTTGCCGTCTTACAACAAGCACGTGCTCAAGTCGAACCGCAGCAATGCCCAGGCCGTCCTGTTGGAAACGGCGCAGTTCATGGAGCGCTATTACACGGCCAACAACAGCTACGTCAACGCGGCGGTGCTGACGGCGGTGGTGCCGAAGGGTGCGACCGGCACCGCCGTCAAGTACAACGTCAGTTTTTCGGTGACGCCGACGGCGTCCGCCTACACGGTCCAGGCAGTGCCGGCCAACGGCCAGGCCGGCGACAGCTGCGGCACCCTGACCGTGTCGCAGACCGGCGCGCAGACCGCGGCCACCGCCGGCTGCTGGTAAGCACAGCGCAGGGCGGGCAGGGGTCTAGCGTGGGTCGGTCTGGCCCATGCGGCCGCAGGATTTCGCACCAGGAGCATGCGCCACGGCGCCGATATTTCGACCTCAGCCCGGCTGACCAGCAATGGCTGATGGCCGTGCCGTACAAGGGATCGCTGCCGACCGCGGTGCCGACCGGTCCGTTGATTTACCGCTTCCATGAGCTGATCAGCNNAGCAATTCGGCGACCGCATCATGAGCGCATCGGCTTCAAGATGGACCTGCAGCGCGAAGCGAATCCGGCCGGCGATCGCGTGAACATCCGGATGAGTGGCAAGTTCCTGCCTTACAAGACCTACTGAATCGCGCCTGGAAAACAAAAAAACCATGCCGGCATCGCCGGCATGGTTTTTTCGTTGCGCATTGCAGCGCCCGAGGGCGCTTTCCGGCTAGTCGCCCGAGACGTAGGAGTAGGCGCGCTTGCGTTTCGGCTGGTTGGTCGGGCGGATCCGCTGCGGGCTGATCGCCACGCTGATGCCGGCGGCCGGGGTGCCGCCCTTTTGCACCGCGCCGATCACCACCGACACGGTGCTTCTGCCGATCGGCACCGAGCTTGCCATCACCGGCGACGGCGGCAGGCCGCCGCCGACGAAGATCGAGGAACGGCCGCCACCGCAGGCGCCGGCGGCGTCGATCGCGCCGGAGGCGTTGAACAGGTTGACCCAGTAGCCGCGCGCCTGGCCGAGCGAAGTGGCACAGGTGCCGACCGATGCCGGCACCGGCCGGTTGGTGCTGAAGGTGACCATGCCGCTGGCGATCAGCGCCGAGGTGACCACCTGTTCGCCCTGGCCATACTGGTTCAGGTTCATGAACCAGCCGTTGGTGGTCGATCCCGGCAGCACCGGGGTGGTGGTGCAGGTGGTCGCGCTGGTGTAGTCGATCATCGCATCCATGTCCTTGGCCAGCGACAGCGCCGGCGCCGACAGGTCGTCCTTGTAGACGTAGAAACGGTTAACCACGTTGGCATACGGGTATTGCGACTGCAGCGGATGCTCGCGGTCGCCGCTGCCGAGCGCCACGTAGACCTTGCCCTGGGTGGCCAGCAAGGCCGGCGCGAACAGGAACTTGCGCCCGCCACCGGTCGTGTAGGCCACCTTGCGGATGCCCCAGTCGGCCGGCGCGCTGGCGACCCGGGTCACCGGGCCGTCGATGAAGGCGATGCGGTAGATGCTGCCGCCGGTGTCGGCAGCGTAGGCGTAATCGGGCTTGCCGTCGTTGTCGATGTCGACCAGCGCGACGTCGGCGGCGACCGCGCGGTCGGTGGCGAAGCTGCGCAGCACGGCGCCGGTCTCGGCGTCGAGGATGTAGATCACGCCGCCTTTCTTGCCGGTGCAGGCAGGAGTGGCGCTGTCGGCATCCTCGCAGCCGTCGTAGCCGCCGCCGACGATCACCACCGGACCGGCCGAGTAGCCGCGCAGGAAGCTCACGCTCGGGGTCGACCAGGTCTGGCCAATGTCGCTCATGCCGGTGGTGCAGCCGGTGTCATTGTTCAAGTTCGGGCAGCCAGCCTTCCACATGAACGCCGGCGCGGCCGGGTCGGTGGCGTTGATGCCGTAGATCATGCGGCCGCCGCGCCGCATGGTCGGGTAGATCCAGACCTTCGAGCTGTCGGCATTCTGGAACACGCCGATCGAACCGTCGAAGAAATAATCCTTCGGCGTCGGCGGCGGCGAGATGTCGGCGCTCAGGTTCGGGTAGCTCACCAGCGGGCTGTTGCTCATCAGTCGGCCCAGCCGGCCGAAGAATTCGGGGGCGACAAACGACCAGCGCTCGACGCCGGTGGCGGCGTTGACCGCGTGCAGGTTGCCGTCGTTGGCGCCGTAGAACACCGTCACGCCAGTGGTGCCGCCGTAGTTGATCGGCAGCGGCCGCGAGTGGATCACGTCGCCGTGGATCGACGGCCGCGTCTCGGTCACCGCGCCGGTGCCCTTTTCGTTCATGACGTCTTCGCCGCGGATGAATTTCACCAGGTTCGCACTGAGTCCCGAGCTGGCCGCGTTGAATGCGGTGAAGGCGCCGGCCGACAGGGTGTACATGGTGCGGTTGACCGCGTGGCTGGCGGTGGAGGTGCCGCCGACATTGCCCTGACGCAGGATCTGCGCTGCGGCGCCTTTTTCCACCAGCGGGCCGTCCGGTCCATCCGAATAGCCGGTGACGGGAATCCGCGCACCGGTTGGGTTGGCGGCGTTGTAGATCGTGCCCAGCGTGCAGCCGCTGACCGGGTCGGGGTTGAGCCCCATGCCGGCCCAGTACGAACCGCTGTCGCCGGTCCAGTAACTTTGCGCGCACGGGGTGACGAAGCCGGTCAGCGTGTTGACCGCCAGCTTGCCTTCGACGTCGCCGAGTTCGATGGTGGAGCCGGTGTCGATCAGCTGGTAACGCTTCATGTTGCCGAACCAGCGCGGCTTGGCGTCGGCATCCGGGCGGAACATGCCGATGAACACCTGGTTTTCGTTCTGCGATCGGTTGGTCGCGTTAACCGGCAGGCTGGTCGAAGCGAAGCTGGTGTTGACCGCCTGGATCTCGACCAGGATTTCCTTGATCGCGTCGACGATGGCGCGCTCGTTCTTGGCGGCGAAGTACTTGCCGCCGCCGGCCTTGGCCATGCTCATCAGCAGCGAAGTCTGCACCGGGTCCGGCTGGGCGTTGTAGACGTCGATGGTGTAGGTGGTGACCGGCGGGCGGATGGTGCTGCCGTCGACCGGGATGCCCTTGTCGTGCATCAGGCGCGCCCATTCGTCGGCATTGCGCGGCCCGGTGTCGGCGGTGACGGTATTGGTCGGCACGTTGGTCAGCACCGTGTTGGTACCGACCACGCTGTAGACGAAGGTGCCGGCCGGGCAGCTGTCCATCGTGGTGGCGGTCGGCGCGTTGCCGTAGGTGCAGCTGATGTTGGTGCCGCTGCACGACGCCGAGTAATCCGTGGTGCTGGCCGGCGCCGTGGCGTAGCACTGCGCCGTCTTGCCGAGCACGTTGGTGACGGTCGACGCCGGCGTGCCGCTCGTGCCGACCGTGGTGGTGGTCGGCGTCGCCGTCTGTTTGATGGTGAAATGGGGCTTCGGCGTGGCGGTCTTGATGACCGACACCTTCTTTCGTTGGCCGATGCAGCTGGCATTGTCGACCGTTTGCAGCTGGCCCGACCAGGTGCAGGTCTCGGTCGCGTTCGCGCAGCTCTGGCTGCCGTGGTCGGTCGACGTCAGCGGATCCCAGGCATTGTTGCCGGTGCCGATCGAGCTGTAGCAGCTGGCGCTGTCGACGGCAGGCGACGCCGCCGGGCTGGTGGCGATCGCGGCGCCCACCGCGTAGGTGCAAGCATAGGTCGTATTGCCGCTGGCGGCGGGGCAAGTCAGGCTGCCATGGTCGCCTGCCGGCACCTGGCCGGCCGAATCGTAGACGCCGCTGCTGGCAGCGGTCGTGACCTGCGCGGTGCCGACGCTGGTGCTGCCGTTGGCGCTGTTCGAGGCCGGCGTGTACACCGACTGGGTTACGGTGTAGGTGCGGGTGCCGGCGGGGCAGGCCACCGGGCCGGCATTTGGCGCCACCGGCCCGATTTTGCAGCCATCGGTGTAGTTGGCGCAGTCGCTGGCGGACGGCGTGAGTTCGGCGGCGGCGGCGGCCGGCGTGGCGTAGCACGCGGCGGTGGTGCCGACTGTGGTATCGGTGACGACCGTCTGGCTGGCGAAGTTGGGCAGCCCGAGCTGGCCGACCGGCAGCACCGCGCCGCTCGACGAGCGGTTGTTGGTCAGCGCGGCGAGCGCGGCGCTGTTGGCGGCGCTGTCGGCCGTCGGGCCGCTCTGGTTCGGGTTGCCGATGAAGATGACGAAGCTGCGCCCGCAGGTGTTGTCGGCCGTGAGCGGGCTGGCGAAGCGGGTGTAGGCGCTGCTGTAGCCGGCCGTATCGGCCTTGCTGGCCAGCGTGGCCGAGGGAAACAGCGACAGTTCGCCGGCGAAGTAGTTGTAGGCGTCGTACATCAGGTTGCCGTACGCCGTGTTCGAATTGCGCTTCTCGTTGGGGTCGGTGATGTTGTTGAAGATCGTGCCGAGCTGGGTGTTGAAGGCACCCTTGTTGCCGTCCATGACGCCGGTGACCGGATTGGTCGTGCCGCTCATCGGCCTGACCGCCGAGCGGATGAAGCCGCCGTCGTCGTTGGCGGTGCCGCCGGTGACGTACTCCATCAGGCCGAGGCTGACGTTGCTGTTGAGGTCCTGCAGCACGGTCTGGATGGCGCGCGCCTCGGACTGGCCCTGGGTGAGGCCGCCCGGCCATTTCTGGCTCTGGCGCGACCAGTTCGAGGTGTTGTCGAGCACGATCAGGATGCGCGGATTGACGTTCGTGCCGGCCGAGGCGCCGGTGAAGATGTCGATGTCGTCGGCCGCCGCCATGATCGGGGTCGCTCCCAGGCTGGCGCACAGCGCGAGCGCCAACAGTGTCGATCCGTTATTGCGTTTCATGGCTTCCTCTTTCACAGGATGGTCGGGCATAAGTTATGGGCAGTTCGTGGCGATGTCGTCGCGCGCCACGCGCACGGCGACGCCCTGGGTGACGGTGACGGCGGCCTGGGTGGTGTTGTCGGTGGCCACCGCGGTCACTTCCCAGACGCTGTTGGCGCACTCGGAATTGCCGGTGACGGCGCCGGCGACGCCGAAATTCTGCGCGCTGCCGAGGCTGCAACCGGCGTCGTCGCTGTTGGCCATGTCGAGGTCGGAGTTCTTGATCGCCTTGGCCTTGACGCAGCTCGGCGGCGGCGTCAAGGCCACCGTGACGTCGGGCGTGCCGTCGCCGTTCGAGTCGACGCAGCGGGTGTTGGCGGCGCCGCACGGATTGAGCAGCACGTTGTTGGGCGAATTGAAGAAGCGAGTGTTGCTGACGGTCTCCTCGATCACCTCGCGGGCGGCGGCGATCGCCTCGTCGCGCTGCTGCATGTTGCTGACGATCTGCAGGTTCGACTTGCTGACGTTGAAACTGGTCAGCGCGAGCAGCGTCAGCAGCACCAGCATGATCAGCGCGACGACCAGCGTCACGCCGCGTTGGCGGTGCAGCATCTTCATGGCAATTTCCTTCCGCTCGGATTAGGCAGGTTGACCATCGCCTGGAACGCGTGGCGCTTGAAGTGGTCGCCCGCCGCCGCCACCGTGTTGGGGTTGCCGCCGGCGTCGTTGCCCAGAACGAAGCTCTTGCTGTCGGTGAAGCCGTAGGTCGCCTCGGTGTTGCGCGCGAGCACGTTGAGCTTGACCGTGACGACGTTGCGCCAGTTTTCCGCCGCGCACAGGGCCGCGGCGCAGCCGTTGGCGGCCGGCGGGTTGGCCGAGTACAGGTCGGCCACGCCGTCGCCGTTGCTGTCGATGCCGTATTCGAGCTGCAGGTTGTCGATGCCCTCGACCATCGGCACCANNTTGTTGGCCACGAAGTAGATATGGGACTCGTACTTGCGGATCGCCGCCAGGGTGCCGCTGCCGGCGGTCTGGTCGCAATCGCGCTTGTGGCGCGTCAGCGTGGTGGTGGTGGTGTCGAGCGCATAGTGGTCGAGCGGATCGCCCGAATCGAGTTCGCTCGGGTTGGCGCACAGCGAAGCCTGGAAAAACGGCCCGCCGGCGCTGGCCGGGTCGCAGTTGGCGGCGCCGGCCACGCAGGTGCGCGCGTGGCGCAGCACCAGCACGTCGGTGCCGACGCGCACGTCGGTCAGGCAGCCGAGCACGCCGGCGACGGCGTTGTCGTAGCCCTGCACGTGCAGCGGCAGGCCGCCCTTGAGCGCCGCCACGGTCAGTTCGCACGGATCGGGCACCGCCGCCGGAGTGGCCAGCTCGGTCGGATCGAATTCGCCATAGTAGCCGGCGTTGCGCAGGTCGCCGGCCAGCAGCGACACGGCGTAGCGGCCGTTCTCGACCTGGCGGTTGGCCTTCTCGATTTCGCTTTGCGCCTTGCTGTTGTTGACGAACAGGGTGGTCATGCCGGCCAGGATCAACAGGCCGATGGCGACCGCGATCATCAGTTCGGCGATGGTGAAGCCGCGCTGGCGGCGCGGTGCAAGACGGTGCTTGTGCATGCTGGTCATCCCGGTTATACGCAATGCGGCAGGCCGACTGCGACCCGCACTGAAATCGCCCGGCGCAAGTTGTCCGCGCCGTACAGGTTGCGTCCGCAGGCCTGGGCCGGCGCCAGCGTCGGATGCATGCCCTGCCAGGCGACCGTCAGCTGGTAGATGCCCTGGGTGCAGACGCCGCTCGATTCGTCCTTGGCCTGGACCTGGGTGACGCAGCCGCGCGCGCCCGTCATGGCGCCGACGTTGTTGGTCGCCAGCACCTCGGCGGCGCCCTTCAGCGCGTGGCTCCATTCGCACAGGTCGCGCGCGCTGCCGGCGGCGGCGCTGCTGCAGTCGGCCGGCTGGGTGTCGTTGGTGCCGAGCGGGGTGGTGGTGACATACGCCTCGGCCTGGGCCGAATTGCCGCTGATGCGCGACTGCAGGTCTTCCAGCAGCAGCACCGCCTGGGCGCGCTGGTAGGCTTCGATAGAGCCGACCTGGGCCTTGGCCTGGAAGGCGGCGATGCCGAGCAGGCCGAAGGCGACCAGCACCATCGTGATCATCACTTCGAGCAGCGAGGTGCCGCGTTGGCGGGGAGGGCGGGTCAGGTGGGCCATGGTGTCAGCAAGCGCTAGGTTTTTGATACGGACGGCCGCTCAGGTCGACGTTGATGCAGCGTGGCTGCGGCGCGCCGGCGACGGACAATTCGAACGACGGCGCTGCGGCGCCCTTGACGCGGCCATTGGCGAGGAACACCACGCCGGCCGGCCCGGTTACCGCCAGGCCGGCCAGCGGGCCGTGGACGTCAAGCCGGTTGCCGGAGTCGGCCGGGTTCGGAATCACCCAGCCGGCCTGCCACTGGCTCGCCGTCGCCGGGGTCAGCGACACTTCGGTGTTGCGCTTGATCGCTTCGCTGCGCGCCCGCATCAGGGCCGAAAACAGGTCGCTGCTGGCGCCCTTCAGGCGTTGCGAGGCGACCATCTGGTTGAACGACGGCGCCGCGATGGCGCTCAGCAGCGCGACGATGGCTACGCCGACCATCATTTCGATCAGCGTGAAGCCGGCGCTGCGGCGTGCGCTTACCATTTCCCGCTCGGCGTCTTGGCGCCGGCGCTGTCGATGGTCAGCGCGCCGTCGATCGCCTGCTTGCTGCCGGGGATTGGCGTGGCGGTGATGATGTAGGTCGACGGCGGGCCGGCCACCACGGCGATGTCCACGGCGTACCAGTTCGACACTGCCGTCGGCGTGGCCATCAGCGCGGTCGGGGTCGTCGCGTAGCCGCGCGTGTCGGCCAGGTACTGGCTCTGCGCCAGCGCCAGCGACAGCATGTGCGACTGCACGGCGCTGCGGTTGCCCTTGATCATGTAGGCGGCGTAGGACGGGTAGGCGATGGCGGCGAGCAGCCCGATGACGACGACGGTGATCATCACTTCGATCAGGGTGAAGCCACGGGAGTGCAGGTGTGCGGGCGGCGCGATACGGATGGAATTCATGGTCGGCTCTCGAAAAATGGAGATGCTGCAAGGCAACACTGGCGAGTGTACGTACCCAAGCTTGCATTTCCCTGAAGAAATACTGACAAAGTCCTGACAATCGCGCATCCGGCGCAAATCGCGGCATGCCTGGTCGGGCTGAATCAGTTCACACAGGGGGCGCAACACTCGGTAAAATTGAGGGTTTTTCGCAATCCGCCTCTTGATGGCCCTGAATATGTCCAACGAAATCGCCCCACCGTCCCCCGATACCGACCGCACCGACAGCCTGGAAAGCAGCGCCGGCAAGCTGCCGGCCGTGATCGCCCGCGAGGTGGCGCGCCGGCGCACCTTCGGCATCATCTCCCACCCCGACGCCGGCAAGACCACGCTGACCGAGAAGCTGCTGCTGTTCTCGGGCGCGATCCAGATGGCCGGCACCGTCAAGGCCAGGAAGAGCGGCCGCCACGCCACCTCCGACTGGATGGAGATCGAGAAGCAGCGCGGCATTTCGGTGGCCAGCTCGGTGATGCAGTTCGAACACCGCGACCACGTCATCAACCTGCTCGACACCCCCGGCCACCAGGACTTCTCGGAAGACACCTACCGCGTGCTGACGGCGGTCGACTCGGCGCTGATGGTGATCGACGCGGCCAAGGGCGTCGAGGCGCAGACCATCAAGCTGCTGGCGGTGTGCCGCATGCGCAACACGCCGATCGTCACCTTCATGAACAAGATGGACCGCGAAACGCGCGATCCGCTCGAACTGCTCGACGAACTCGAGTCCGTGCTCAAGATCGAATGCGCCCCGGTGACCTGGCCGATCGGCATGGGCAAGAACTTCCGCGGCGTGTACCACCTTCTGCGCGACGAGATCATGCTGTTCAAGGCCGGCGAAGAAAAAGCCGACGGCGCCTTCGAAGTGATCAAGGGGATCGACAACCCGCGCCTGACCGAGATGTTCCCGCTCGAGATCGAGCAGCTCAAGACCGAAGTGGAGCTGGTGCACGGCGCCTCCCATCCGTTCGACCTCGAGCGCTTCCTCGCCGGCATCCAGACGCCGGTGTTCTTCGGCTCGGCGATCAACAACTTCGGCGTGCGCGAGATCCTGTCGGCGCTGGTCGACTGGGCGCCGGCGCCGCGCGAGCGGGATGCGACGGTGCGCGTCGTGGCGCCGACCGAGCAGGCGTTCACCGGCTTCGTCTTCAAGATCCAGGCCAACATGGACCCGGCCCACCGCGACCGCATCGCCTTCCTGCGCGTGTGCTCCGGGCGCTTCGAGCGCGGCATGAAGGTCAAGCACCTGCGGCTCGGGCGCGAGATCAAGGTGTCGTCGGTGGTGACCTTCATGGCCAGCTCGCGCGAGCAGGTCGAAGAAGCCTTCGCCGGCGACATCATCGGCCTGCCGAACCATGGCAACATGCAGATCGGCGACAGCTTTTCGGAAGGCGAGATGCTCAGTTTTACCGGCATCCCGTACTTCGCGCCGGACTTCTTCCGCCAGGTGCGGATCCGCAATCCGCTGAAGATCAAGCAGCTTCACAAAGGCCTGCAGCAGCTCGGCGAAGAGGGTGCGGTGCAGGTGTTCAAGCCGGTGCAGGGCGGCGAGCTGGTACTCGGCGCGGTCGGCGTGCTGCAGTTCGAAGTGGTCGCCAGCCGCCTGCTGAACGAATACGGCGTCGACGCCGTGTTCGACGGCACCAGCATCAGCAGCGCGCGCTGGGTCAGCAGCGACGACAAGAAAGCGCTGCACGATTTCGANNCGGCTGACCGAAGAGCGCTGGCCGAAGCTGACGTTCCACTCGACCCGCGAGCACGCCGCCAAGTTGGGCTAACCCTTCTTCGCCAGCAGGTAGGCGTCCACCGTGGCGCCGATCCAGCCGATGATCATGACGGCGGCCGCCACGGTCGTCAGCGTCGAGCCGCCGCCTTGCTGTTCCAGCTGGGCTGCGATCGCGGCCGGGTCAGCCGGCATCCGCCCTGACATGATCTGGTCGGCGATCACCGTGGCCTGGTCCATCGCGTCATTCAAAAACACCATCACCGCCGCCAGCGTCGGCAGCAGGAACAGGCAGGCGCGCGCGCCGCGCTTGAGATACAGGTGGCCGGCGCCGGGAAATACCAGTGCCGAAATCAATGCTGCTTTGACTGGACGATCCATGCAACTCCTTTTCATGATGTGCCGCAAGCCTTTGCGCAAAAGCAAACCGGCGCGGCACCGAGGGGGTAAATTTACCTATGCGCTAAAGCAATAACAGCGCGCCGCTGGCTCTGCGCCAGCCATCATACCTGTGCACGCCGCCATCGACGCGCACAGTCATCGATTCGGAGGGCACGAGCCATGCTATCCAAACTGCGCATCGGTCCCAAGCTGCTGCTCGCACCAGGCGTCGTGCTGGTGCTGCTGATCGTGCTCTCGTGCGGTGCCTACTGCGCGATGCTGCGTCAGAACCACTCGCTCGAAACCATCGTCGAACAGCGCGCGGCGCGCCTGCGCGACGCCGCCGAACTGGTGTCGTCCGCGCACCACGCGCACACCGAGATGTACCAGCTGCTCACCTGGTTGAGCGCGAGCTTTTCGANNGCGTCACCGCCCCCGGCGGCGCCGAGCGGCGCTTCGTCGAGCTGGCCGAGACCGCCCACGCCACCTACGTCAAGGCGATCCTCGATGTGATCGAACTGTCGCAGGCGGACCAGGCGATGAGCGCCAACGCGATGTCGAAGGCCGAGCGCGCGTTCGACGTGGTGGCGATGCGGCTCGGCGAACTGTCGCGCCTCGAGCAGGAACTGAGCGAGAAGGCATCGAGCCGGGCGAAGGCGGACTTCCACATCATCTCGGTCCTGATGCCGGTGGTGATCCTGCTGTCGATCGCATTGTCGCTGGCGATCACGATGGCGGTGCGGCGCGCGCTGCTNNTCGCGCGTGCTCGACACCAGCATCCGCAACCTGAATGCGACGCTGAAGGGCATCCTCGAATCGGCGCGCTCGATCGACACCGCCTCGCGCGAGATGGCGCTGGGGAACGCCGACCTGTCCAGCCGCACCGAGGCGCAGGCCTGCTCGCTGCAGCAGACCGCCAGCTCGATGGAGGAGCTGACCGCCGTGGTGAGCCAGACCGCCAACAGCGCCCAGGTGGCCAACCAGCTCGCCGAAGACGCNNCCAGACCAGCATGCTGGCGCTGAATGCGGCGGTCGAGGCGGGTCGCACCGGCGAGCATGGGCGCGGCTTCGCTCTGGTGGCGTCGGAAGTGCGCGTGCTGGCGCAGCAGTCGGCAACGGCGGCGCGCGAAATCCGCGAGCTGATCGCGCAGTCGGTGGCCGACATCGACGGCGGCAGCGCCTCGGCGGCGGAGGCGGGCAAGGACATGGCCGACATCGCCAGCTCGGTGCAGCGGGTGGGCGACATCATCAACCAGATCAGCCACGCCAGCGCCGAGCAGGCCACCGGCATCTTCGAAGTCAGCCAGGCGATCGTCCAGATGGACCACATGACGCAGAAGAATTCTGCGCTGGTCGACGAAGCCGCGGCCGCCGCCAAGAGCCTTCAGCAGCAGGCCGTCAGCCTGGCGCGCGCGGTGGCCGGCTTCAACCTCGACGAGGCGGCGCTGCTGCCGCTGCCGCCATCGATGCGCAAAGGCGTACGCAAGCCGCACCTGCGGCTCGCCTCCAAGCGCGCGTAGGTGTCAGGTCTGATATTCGGACATTTGGCTTCATAAATGTTCGAATGTCAGACCTGACACCAGCGTTTTCCCACCGGTGACGATAGTGTCGGCAAAAAAAAATGGGCCCGAAGGC
>CXWL01011148.1_pt1 | contig 28601 bp, 26 predicted proteins | sample 590931 | NCBI WGS metagenome assembly CXWL01 (sample SAMEA3498368, study PRJEB10139) | groundwater metagenome | biome: water well; material: biofilm material | place: Germany | collected 2015-04-27 | reverse complement strand
TCGAGGAAGTGCTCAAGACGCTGACCTATCGCGAGCGCGAGATCATCAAGCTGCGCTACGGCATCGGCGACGGGTACACCTATACGCTCGAAGAAGTGGGCAAGATTTTCAAGGTCACCCGCGAGCGCGTGCGGCAGGTGGAGGCCAAAGCCATTCGCAAGTTGCAGCACCCGGTGCGGGCGCGAAAGCTGGAAGGCTTCCTCGACAATCTGTCGGCGGTTTCGTCGAACTAACCGGGCAAGCCACTACGACTTCGTTTGGCAGTGTGTGCTAACGCGTCATGTGTGGAGCGAGGGTCTGCCCGCGCCGAGGATTTGAAATCTCAGATTTGAGAGTTCAAATTGGAAACCGCTTGGGGGGCGGCATGATGCGCTTGTCGATTCGGGCTTTTATTGTGGCCGGGCTTTTTGCCCCCATCCCTACCTATCGAATTTTTGCACAAGAAAACTCACGCGCATTCAGTGACGGATCGCCCAAGCTTCATCAAGCTGCCGGCGCATTCAGCGCGCGCGGCGCTTGTCCGGGCACTGGTGATTGTTGCGTAGGACACGGCGGACTGGGTTGCAACGATTTCGAGTGTTGCGACTGGGTTTGCTTCGTGGACAGCTTCTGTTGTGAAGTGGAGTGGAACGCCGACTGCGCGGCCTTTGCCGCTGCGTTTTGCGGACCGCTATGTCAGACGCAGGTCGGATGCGGGCTGGGCGACTGCTGTTCGCCGGGCACTGGCGGATGCAGCGATCCGGCTTGCTGCGACCTTGTCTGCAACGCCGACCTCTCCTGCTGCCTGACCGGCTGGACGCCGCAATGTGCGCAACTCGCAGGGGAATTGTGCGACGTTTGCCAGCCTGTCATTGTGTGTCCGCAAGCGGGAGATTGCTGCCAGGCGCACCCAAGCTCCGCCGGATGCGAACGGGCAGCGTGTTGCCATACGGTATGCGAACTCGATCCCACTTGCTGCACCGGGAATTGGGGACTCTCCTGTGCCCGCACGGCGCGCGAGAGTTGCCTGAACGTGTGCGAATGCGATGCATTCGGCAATTTCGACACCGACCCGCGCATTGACCTGATGGATGCCGCGTCGATGTTGAATTGCTTTTCGGGCGCGGGGTCAGCTCCGGTCACCTCTTTGTGCGCGTGTGCGGATTACGACGGCGACGGCGACAGCGATCTCGATGATTTTACGGTTTTCACGGGCACCCTGAACGGTCCGTAAAACAAATAAAAAATCAACTTCTCATCCGCATTTTTTTGAGGAATATGTTCAACCGAGCCTCCGGCACTTGGGCAAACACTCGCCTGCAACCCCGTGTTGACATGTAGTGTGAAACTGTACAACCCAAAAAACATGCTTTTTCCTTTCGGGGCATTGCGTTGCTTCGACAAAAAATGTACCAAATACGGCGTGATTTCTACCATCCTTCCATCCGAATTGCCTCGTGCCAGTGATTCGACAACTCGCATCACCTCCGGCGACGGCGCGAAGACGGAGTCGGGCGAAGTACGAAATGGAACGACAGTTTTTGTGATCGGTCCCCCAAGGTGCGGCACAACGCTCCTTGGATTTCTTCTCGGGGGCGGCCCAGGCATCATGTCATTGAGCGAGCCTTTCCTGGCTCAGTCGATCTTCGGGCCGCGCCGTCTCCGGCGACATCTAGGCCGCCTGGCTCGCAAGCAAAAGCTGAAGTTCGCTGCGCCGCCGCCATCAAGGGCGCCCGCCTCGTTCCTCGAATATCTTGAATCGCTCAGCGCATTGAACGCCATGAACACTCTGGTAATCAAGGAGACTTTTCGCCAGGGGCGCGAGTGGGACAACGTCAAGCTCCTCGATTGGGTCGTCGCCGGGACCAACCCCGTGATCGGAATCACGCGCCATCCGTACGACGCCGCCGTCTCAACCCTTCGCTTTTGCCGATGGTGGCGCGGCGTGGTCGGTCGCGTGGCACGGATTTGGGTGCCGGGGCTCCCGCTGTTCGCCAACGACGAAGTTTTGATGAAGTACTTTGCGGCGAATTGGAGCGGTTTCGTTCGCTGGTCGCGCGAGCGCCAATTGGCCATCACTCGCTACGAGGATTTGGTGCGCGAACCGCAGCAAGTGTTGCAAGAGGTGTGTGATCGCGCCCGCATCGCCTTCCATCCCGCGATGGCTAACTCCAGCGCCCCGCGCGTCGCCTTCGGAGGGATTGGCGCGCCCGAAGTGATCAACCGCAAGCCACGCGCCGTCCACGCCCGCTCCGTGGGCCGCAAGAAGGAGCTGGCCCCCCGCCTGCTCGAAATCGTGCAGACGGGCTGCGCGGATGCTGCTCGCGAACTCGGATATGACCTCTGAATCTTGCCCCCTCTCCCTATCAGGGAGAGGGCTGGGGTGAGGGTGAGACGCTCGTACAAAGAGCATCAATCAAGCACCGCGAGACTTCACCCCCCTTGATCCCCCCTGCGAGGGGGGATGGTTTTTCCCTCTCTACCTTCCATGTGGAAAATCCGCCGGGGCGGTGAGCGGGCTACGGCGAGGCTAAGGACTCACGAGCGAAGCACATTCCCCGCGCGATTCTCAGTCGCTACACTTCCAAACCATGCCACCCTTGCAGTTTTCCAACCAGGAGTCGTTCGCCCGCCAGCTCGACGCGCAAGACCCGCTGAAAAAATGCCGGGAGCAGTTTCACATTCCCCAAGGCTCGGATGGAAGCGAAGCCGTATACCTTGCCGGCAACTCGCTCGGCTTGCAGCCCAAGTCGGTCCGACCCATGCTCGAAGAAGAGTTGGACGAGTGGGCTCTACGAGGCGTGGACGGACACTTCGAGGGCGTGCGGCCCTGGTATGCGTACAACGAAATGTTCCGCGAGAGCGGGGCCCGGCTCGTCGGAGCGTTGCCCGGCGAAGTCGTGATGATGAACAGCCTTACGGTCAATCTGCACCTGATGATGGTGAGCTTTTACCGGCCGACGCCGGGACGCTACAAAATTCTGATTGAGGACCCGTCGTTTCCGTCTGACTTGTATGCGGTCAAATCGCAGCTTCGCACACACGGGTATAACCCCGACGCGGCGTTGCTCGTGGCCCGGCCCCGACCCGGCGAGCACGTCATAAGCATGGAAGATGTCGAGGAACTCATTGCCCGCGAAGGAAAACAGATCGCGCTTGTTTTGTTCTCCGGGGTGAATTTCGTCACCGGGCAGGCGTTCGACATTCCAAGGATCACGCGGGCGGCGCACGCTCAAGGCTGCATGGCCGGCTTCGATCTTGCCCATGCAGCCGGAAATGTTCCCTTGCGATTGCACGACTGGAATGTCGATTTCGGCGTTTGGTGCAACTACAAGTATCTCAACAGCGGGCCGGGCGCGGTGGCCGGGTGCTTCGTACACGAACGGCACGGGCAAAACCGCGACCTGCCGCGTTTCGCGGGCTGGTGGGGCAACGACCCGGCCACTCGATTCCGAATGCAGTTCAACGAGGATTTCGTCCCGCGCGAAGGGGCCGACGGCTGGCAGATCAGCAACCCGCCGATTTTTTCCCTTGCTCCGATCAGAGCCTCCTACGACATCTTCGACGAAGTCGGAATGGACTCTCTGCGTGAAAAATCACTGCAACTCACCGGCTTCCTTGAATTCCTGTTGGATCAGATCCGTTCCCCGCGATTCGAAATCATCACCCCGCGCGATTCCGCTCAACGAGGCTGTCAACTTTCGCTGCTCGTTCGTGAGGGCGCGCGCGAATTGCTTAAATCCCTGCACGCCAGCGGCGTGATGTGCGATTTTCGCGAACCGAACATTATTCGCGTGGCGCCGGTCCCGCTTTACAATTCGTTCCACGAGGTATGGTCAGCCGCGCGAGCCATGAACCCCTCTCCCTCCCAGGGAGAGGGGCAGGGGTGAGGGTAAAGACGTGCAAGAGGAAAAACGCCATCGAATCGCTCCAAAGATGACGGTCCGATCTCGTGACTTGCGGCGCGGCGCGACTTTTCCCGAGCGCTTGCTTTGGTCACGTTTGAAAGGCGATCAGCTACCCGATACTCGTTTCCGCCGCCAACATATTGTCGGGCGCTACATTACGGACTTCGCCTGCCTGGAAGCCCAATTGACCATAGAGCTGGATGGACATAGCCACGATGGACAGGCGAGAAGCGATCTTGAGCGCGAATCGTTTCTGCTTGGTCAGGGTTTTGAAGTCATACGTTTTGGAAATGACGTAGTAATCGCAAATATCGGAGGAGTATTGGAAGCAATCGCCAATGCGGTAGCCCATCGACTCCGAACGATTTTACCCCCACCCTACCCTCCCCCTNNACCCTACCCTCCCCCTGAAAGGGGGAGGGATTAGTCATGAATCAGCAAACGGAATTCGTCATCGTTGGCGGTGGGCTGGGCGGGGCGCTGCTCGCTTGTTTTCTCGGCAAGGCCGGTCACTCCGTTGACGTGTACGAAATGCGCGATGATTTGCGCACCACTGAAATCGTCGGCGGGCGGTCGATCAACCTGGCGCTGTCGTATCGCGGTTTGTGCGCGCTGGAGAAGATCGGGCTGGCGGAAGAGGTGTTGAAAATCGCCGTGCCCATGCGCGGGCGGATGATCCATTCGCGCAGCGGCGAAACGGCCTTTCAGCCCTACGGCGTGGACGATTCCCAGGCGATCAACTCCGTGTCACGCGGCGGACTCAATGTCATCCTGCTCAGCGCCGCTGCGAAATACCCGAAAGTTCGGCTCTTCTTCAACGAAAAATGCACCGGCGCGGACGCCGACAAGGGACGTCTCGATTTCACCAATACGAAAACCGGCCAGAACAAGAGCGTGGAGGCCGGCACGATTCTCTCCGTTGATGGAGCCTTCTCCGCAGTGCGGCGGGCCCTGCAAAAACGCGAACGCTTCGACTACAGCCAGACCTACCTCGGGCACGGATACAAGGAACTGACCATTCCCGCCGCGCCCGGGGGCGGCTTTCGCATCGAAAAAAACGCCCTGCACATCTGGCCGCGAAAATCCTTCATGATGATCGCCCTGCCCAATGCCGACGGCTCGTTCACTGTGACTCTGTTCTGGCCTTTCGAGGGCGAAAACAGTTTCGCCGCGATTCGCGACGAAGCCGACCTGCGCTCGCTCTTCGCTGAGCAATTCCCCGACGCGGTCCCGCTCATGCCCAGCCACGTAGCCGACTACTTCCACAACCCCACCGGCTCGATGGTCACCGTCCGTTGCAGCCCGTGGCACGTCGGCTCGCGCGTCTGCCTGCTCGGCGATGCCGCCCACGCCGTAGTCCCGTTTTATGGCCAGGGCATGAACGCGACGTTCGAAGACGTGCTCGTACTCAGCGAGTGCATGGAGCGGCTCGAACCGCACCGGGAAGCAGTGTTCACCGAATTCGAATCGCTCCGCAAGCCCGACACCGACGCGCTGGCCGAACTGGCCGTGGGGAACTTCGTCGAAATGCGCGACAAAACCGGCTCGCGATTGTTTCGCTGGAAAAAGAAATATGAAAAGTTTCTGGCAAATGCGCTGCCCGGCTGGTTCATCCCCCTTTACGTCATGGTGACCTTTACGCGTATCCCATGCGCACAGGCCGTCCGCCGAGCGAAACGCCAAAACAGATTCGTGCTGGCCGCGGTGATGACTCTGCTCTTCCTGATCGTCGCGATCTTGCGCTGGGCAGTTTAGCCGTTATACCTCCGATGATTGGTGTTGATTTCGGACTCACCCAATCGTAAGATAAACAAGCGCTTGTTAGCGGGAGTTTGCATGGCTGAAATCGGTCTGGATCGTCGCTCGGAGGTGCTTGAAGCCGCGGAAAGACTGTTCTCCGTACGCGGATATGAAGCCACCAGCGTCCGCGACATTGCCGACGCGCTGGCGATCAAACCCGGCAGTCTCTACTCCCACATCGATACGAAAGAAGACCTCTTGTGGGAGATTGTGACTCGAGCGGCGGATCGATTCTTCGAGGCGGTCCGGCCTATCGCCGAGTCGAATCTGGTGACGGTCGAAAAGCTCAAACGCGCAATCGCGGCGCATGTGGCCGTCATCACCAGGAGCGCTCCAGCCGCGGGGATTTACACTACGGAGTGGCGGCACCTTGGCGAACCAAGGCGCGCGCAATTCACGACTCGCCGCGACGAATACGAAAAAATATTCCGTCGCATGGTACACGACACCATTCGCGAAGGGGTATTCAGCGATGTGGACGAAAAGTTTGCGACGTTGCACATTCTTTCGTCGCTGAACTGGATTTATCAGTGGTACCGGCCCGATGGGGCCATGACGCCGGAAGAGATTGCCCGGCGGATCACGGACTTGCTGTTCAACGGATTGCGGAGGGCGGGAAGTTAGAGATAGTCGATTGGCGATTTGCGATTGTCATCCTGAGAGTAACGAAGGATCTGATTCTTCGCTTTGCTCAGAATGACGCGGCAGATCGAAAATGGAGTAAATGATGGTTGTTGCGGTCGAGAAAAATCTTGGGGGACTGTCCGCGACGGAATACGAGCGGAAGCTGGAGGCGTTTGAGGCCCGGATCAATCGCGGCGAGAAGATCGAACCGGCCGATTGGATGCCGGACGACTACCGCCAACAGCTCATCCGCCTCATTCACGTTCACGCGAATAGCGAAATTTGTGGCGCATTGCCTGAAGGCAAGTGGATTCCGTTCGCGCCGACGTTCAAACGCAAACTCGCGCTGCTGGCCAAGGTCCAGGACGAAGTCGGCCATGCGCAGTTGCTGTACCGCGCCGCGGAAACGCTGGGCCCAAGCCGCGAGTCGATGATCGAAGACCTCATCGAAGGCCGGTCCAAGTTTTCCAACGTTTTCCACTACCCGGCCGAAACGTGGGCCGATGTGGCCGTCATTGCATGGCTCATCGACGGGGCCGCGATTATCAACCAGACCATGATGGCCGAAGGGTCGTACGGCCCGTACGCGCGGGCGCTCAAACGCATCTGCTACGAAGAAGCGTTTCACATGAAGCACGGGTACGAGATGTGCGCGGTGATGGCCGGCGGATCGAAGCTGCAGCGCGAGATGCTGCAAGAGGCGCTCAATCGCTGGTGGAGCCCGATCATGATGTTCCACGGCCCCTCGGACAAGGAATCCAAGCACACGGCCCAGCTCGTGAAGTGGAAGGTCAAGCTCAAGACCAACGACGAACAGCGGCAGCAGTTTTTGCGGCAGTTTGTGCCCAAGATTTTCGATCTTGGGCTGACCGTGCCGGACAAGAGCCTTCGATTCGACAGGGCCGGCGAAACATGGCTGTACGACGATCCGGACTGGTCGGTGTTTAAGAGAGTGGTGAACAACGGCGGGCCGGTCTCGCACGAGCGCGTTGAGGCCCGGCGTCTCGCCCACCGCGACGGCGCCTGGGTGCGCGAAGCCCTTGACGCCGCGGCGAAAAAACAACAGATTCCTTTGCCACCGAGCAATTGAGGCGTTTGTGCACGACCGACCCAAAATAGCCGTCGGATCCTTTGAAGAACGCCTCGCGGAGTCGGAAAAATTCCACATGGGCAACGGCAAAGTTCACCAGACCATTCGTCAACTTGCAAACGATTTGGATCGCGTCAACGTCGACTATGCTCTGGTAGGAGCAATGGCGCTAAATGCGCACGGATATGCACGCGAGACGGTAGACGTGGACGTATTGGTCACTCCGGAAGGGCTGGAGCGATTTCGTCAGGAACTCGTAGGCCTCGGATACCGGCCCGTGTTCGAGGGGGCCCAAAAAAGCTTTCGAAATTCGCAAACCGGCGTTGCCGTCGAGTTCGTAACGAGCGGTGAGTTCCCCGGCGATGGCAAACCCAAGCCCGTTGCGTTTCCCGATCCGGCAAAGGTCGCAAAGGAGATGGACGGCATCAAGGTTGTAGACCTTTCAACTTTGATCAATTTGAAACTCGCGTCCGGGATGACCGCGCCCCATCGCCGCCGTGATTTGGCGGACATCCAGGATTTGATTCGGGTGCTTAGCCTGGGCGCCGACTTTGCAAATCGGCTGGACGCTTACGTTCGACCAATCTTCTTGCAGTTGCTTAAAGAATTAGACGCTGCCGAACCTCGCAGTGGCTGAGTTGGCTATGGCGGTAATGAATTGGCGAGACCACATCGTTTGCGACCCCGCGATTCTTTGCGGAAAGCCGACGCTCAAGGGCACAAGACTATCAGTCGAATTCGTATTGGACCTGTTGGCCTCAGGCTCTGATCGAGCAGAATTATTTGAAGACTATCCAAATCTAACCGAGGTGCGCGTTCAGGCAGCACTCGCGTTCGCTGCCGACACAATTCGCCAGACGGACAATCGCATAGTCCTCCCAGATCCGCACAACGCGCAGCCCATCCAAGTCGAATTCCGGTTTGCGAAGGGAACCCAACTGAATTGCATACGGAACTTGCGTTACATGTTGCAACTCATGGCGTGTCTAGAGGCAATTAACTCTGCGATCAGATGGGGCGTTTATGTTGAAAACGATCTTGTTGGCGGGATCGTTCGAGATCTTGACAAGTTCATGGTGTGGTTCGTAGGCGTAGGTTGGTGTCACGAAGCCTTCGAGCTGTTGCGAGCTCGCCAAGCGAAAGAAGCACTCGATCGCTCGATGCTCAATGGACAGCACGATCTGCTCAATTTCTGGGATCGAGTAGTTTCGGAGCCACCAGACCAACTCATCACAAAAATCAAAGACATCCGGAACAAGTATTTTGGGCACTTTGATTCAACCGTAGTGGGAAAGTTCATCGATTGGCAGGCGCGGCTCGAAGTATCGGAACCGTTCTTTGCAGGAGATGGAACCGGGCACCCCATACGCTCTCGGTTCCTCTGGCCCCTCGCTGCATGCGTGTTTGATCTGCACGGCGATCCCTCGGAAGGAGTTTTCGGAGAACGCGTGGACAAGATGCTTGCCTCGCTCGAGGACGTAATAAGGGAAACCGGGAATCTATTGCAAACTTTGATCGAGGCTTGGATGGTGAGAAGCGGTCTCAACGCCGAGAGTGCTTGGGAATTCGTAGATGTGAGGCAAGAGTAGATCATGATCTACATTCCGATACTTCGACACGGCAAACCTTACGAAAGCGTGGACAAGGTCACGCTGGTGCATCATGCCACGGGCGAGCCGGTGGCGGTAGTGAGTCAGGCCAATCCGGGCATGGTGGTCCGCGACATCAACCGGATGGATGACACCGTGCTCGAACGCTTCACCGTGGCCGAGTTGATCGACAGTTGCAGCCGGGCCGCCAAGCGGTTCATCGAAGGCGTGCTGCCCGTCGGCGACGGCAAACAAACCTTTGACGACTACGTCCGCCAGCTTTCGGCCACCACTGGAATGCCGGTCGCGTATTGCCGGAGTAATGCCGACAAAATCCGCCGCGTCATGGCCGAGATGGGGACGATTATCAATGGCCTTACGAGAGGATTTGATCTGTCGATCCTCGATCGGGGATATGGGACGTACAGGCAACGAGGCAACGAGGCAACGACGCAACGAACTGAAACTGATGGTGGCAGCGCAACTCTGAGTTTCTATCGCGAAGGACGCATTTTTGGGGCCGTACTTCCGAGCAATTCACCCGGCGTGCACGGACTTTGGATTCCAGCGATCGCGCTCAAAGCGCCGGTCGTGCTCAAACCGGGACGCGATGAGCCCTGGACACCCCTCCGAATCATCGAGGCCCTCGCGGCCGAGGGCATCCCGCGCGAGGCCTTTGGCTTCTACCCCACCGATCACGCCGGCGCAGGCGAGCTGCTTCGCCACGTGGACCGCTCCATGCTGTTCGGCGACACGGCTACCACCGCACCCTGGCGCAGCGACCACCGCGTCGAAATCCACGGACCGGGCTTCAGCAAGGTCATCCTCGGCGACGACACCGCCGACGACTGGGAGCGATACCTTGACGTGATGGTGGGTTCCATCGCAGCCAACGGCGGACGATCGTGCATCAACGCCTCGGCCATCTGGACGCCGCGAAATGGAAATAGAATCGCGGAGGCACTGGCCGCCCGACTCAGCAAAGTAGCCGCCCTGCCCGTAGACGATCCGAAAGCGTCGATCGCCGCCTTTTCCAACGCGACCATGGCCGAGAAAATCTCCGCCATCATCGACCACGAATTAGGAGTTCCCGGCGCGGTCGACGTCACGGAGAAACTCCGCGGCTCGCCGCGCCTGGTCAAACAAGGCCGCGTAACGTACCTCCTCCCTACCATCATCGAATGTTCCGACCGCGGGCACCCCCTGGCCAACAGCGAGTACCTGTTTCCGTTCGCTTCCGTCATCGAATGTCCGACCGCGGAAATCCCTGCCGCCATCGGCAAATCGCTCGTCGTCTCGGCCATCACCAACGATCAGAGCTTCATCCGTTCGCTCATGGCCTCGGCCAACGTGGACCGCCTCAACATCGGGCCGATCCCGACTTGCCAACTGAGCTGGGACCAGCCGCACGAAGGCAACCTGTTCGAACACCTCTACCGCCAGCGCGCGTTCCAGATGGAACCGGCGGCATAAGGCCAAATTCGAAATCCAAAGTTCAAAGTTCAAGAAATTTGATGCGACAGCCTTACTCCGTACCATCTCCTCCAATGACGGCTGCACGCACGGATTTCTCCGAACTGCTTTCCAGTTCGCGGACCAGGGTCGAGTTCGGCCCCGGATCGATTCGCCAACTCGGCTCCTTCTCGCGGGCCGAAGGCGCGAAGTACGTCCTGTTGGTGACGGATCGAGGGATCGTCGCCGCCGGTCATGCAGAGCGTGCTGCGGAATCGCTGCGTGGCGCGGGGCTGGCCCTTGCCGTGTTCGATGCCGTCGCGGAAAACCCCACCACCGAGCACGTCCAAGCGGGCGTGGAGCTTGCGAGGGCCTCGGGAATCGACTTTATCGTGGGGCTCGGCGGCGGTAGCGTGCTGGACTGCGCCAAGGGAATCAACTTCATCCTTACCAATGGAGGGCGGATCGAGGATTACTGGGGCGTGGGCAAGGCCTCGAAGCCCATGCTCACTTCCATCGGCATCCCCACCACGGCCGGGACAGGCAGTGAGGCCCAATCGTTCGCACTCATCACCGACCCGGTCACGCACCAGAAAATGGCCTGCGGCGACACGAAAGCCGCATTCCGAGTGGCGATTCTCGACCCCGATCTGACTCACACCTGCCCTCGCGCAGTTGCCGCGGCCGCAGGCATCGACGCCATTTCGCACGCCATGGAAACGGCCGCAACAACGCGACGCAATAAGAACTCGTTGGCACTGTCGAAAGAAGCCTGGACCCTGCTTGATCGTTCATTTGAACGCGCGATTCACGATCCCGGCGACGACGAGGCCCGCGCCGACATGCTCCTCGGCGCGCATCTGGCCGGAGCGGCCATCGAGCAGTCCATGCTCGGCGCGGCCCACGCCTGCGCCAATCCGCTGACCGCCCGATTCGGCGTCACGCACGGAGTAGCCATCGGCGTCATGCTCCCGCACGTCATCCGCTTCAACGCACAAGCGAACCACTCTTATGACGCCCTCCATGACGATCCTGACAAACTCGCGCGACGAGTGGAACAATTGCGCGGCTTCGCCGGGCTGCCTACCACTTTGCGCGAACTCGCCGTGCCCGAAAAAGCGCTACCCTCACTCGCCGAGGAAGCCGCAAAGCAATGGACCGCAGGGTTCAACCCCGTTCGCGTTGGCGCTTCGGAGTTGCTGCAAATCTATACAATGGCCCTTTGACGGTAGAGCATCGGAGATCGCAGCAATGCCCGGAAGTCGTGCATGAACAACACCCGCACCGATCCAGCAACGCCAACGTCTGAGCGACATGCAATTCTGATGCTGCTTATCGCCTGCGCGTTCTGGGGCATGTCCTTCAATTGGAATAAGGAAGCACAGGAGATTCTGAGTCAGCATTGGATGAACGATGCCGGAGATTCGTCGCTGGCGGCACACGGCCCGGCGACTTTTCTGGCCATCCGTTTTCCGGTCGCCGCCCTCTTGTGGTGCGTTTTCTTTCCAGGTTCGCGCGGCAAATGGACCCGCGGAGTCGTGCGCGGTGGAATCGCGGGCGGGGTATGTCTTTCGGCTGGAATGTTGTTGCAGCATTACGGTTTATCGCTGACCAGCGAATCCCTCAGTGCATTCCTCACTTCGCTGACAATCTTGTTCACGCCGATGGCTGCGGCGCTCATTCTTCGCCATCGCATCGCACTCTCGCTCTGGCTCGCGGTGGCCGTCGCCACACTGGGCGTGGCGCTGATGACCATCTATCGCGCGGAGGGGCGGTTCGAGTTGGGCGCACTTCTGGGACTGCTCTGCGCCGTGGTGTTCAGCGGTCACATTCTCGTGGTTGATCATTTCGGAAAACGCGAAGACCCCTGGAAGTTTACGCTGGCCCAATTGGTCGTGGCTTCGATCGTGTTTTGCGGATTCGCGTTGATTCGCGCCGGGACCGTTCTGCGCTTCGCCCCCACAGTCGTCGCCGAGTCCTTTGGTTCCACTCGCTTCGTGCTGCTTACAACGGCAGCCGTAGTCTTCGCCACACTGGTTACCTTCGGAATCATGTTCCGCTACCAGCCGCGAACGACGCCGACCCGCGCTGCGCTGGTGTATCTCATCGAGCCGCTTTTTGCGACCGCATACGCATGGTTTGCCGCTGGCCGGGCCATCGACGCAGGGGCCATCATCGGTGCGATCCTGATCATTGTCGGGAACGTCGTTGCGGAAGTTTTCAGCCGTCGCGAGGCAAAAAGTGACATTCCCGTTGCGCCGCCGGCTACATCTTCCGACACCTAGGCCGACGATCGGCCGCGTAGAGTCGCTATACTGGAAGCACGGTCGGTCGGGGTGGATATGCAACTGAGTGTTCAAAAAGACGAGCAAACCGAAGTCGGCAGCTATTTTGTCGCTAATTATCCGCCTTTTTCCGCTTGGAACGCGGCGCAGATTCCGTCTTACCTTGCCGCGATGAATGCTCCCGCGCCAAAGCCAACGCCGCCGCTGGGGCTGTACATTCACATTCCATTCTGCCGAAAGCGTTGCAAGTTCTGCTACTTCCGCGTGTACACCGACAAGAACTCCTCGGACGTGGATACCTACCTCACCGAGCTGGCCCGCGAAGCAGAGCTATACGCCAATCGGACGGCACTTGCCGAGCGCGAATTTGACTTCGTTTACTTCGGCGGCGGCACGCCCTCTTTCCTGTCAGCCGAGCAACTTGAACGCCTCATCGGTCGCATCAGCGAGCACTGGCGCTGGGAGCACGCCCGCGAGGTGACTTTCGAATGCGAACCGGGCACACTCAAGAGAAGCAAGCTCGAAACCATCAAGTCCCTCGGCACGACGCGACTGAGCCTGGGCATCGAACACTTCGACGACGAGGTGCTGGCCATCGGCGGCCGCGCGCACCGCTCCTCGGAAGTGTTCCAGGCCTTCCAGTGGGCGCGCGAAGTCGGCTTCCCGCAGATCAATATCGACTTGATCGCCGGAATGGTTGGCGACACGCAGGACAAGTGGAAGGAAACGGTGGACCAGGCCCTGGCTCTCGACGCCGACAGCGTGACGATTTACCAAATGGAGGTGCCGCACAACACCGAAATCGCCCGGCAGGCCCGCACCAGCGGCGAATCAACGCCGGTGGCAAGCTGGTCCACCAAGCGATGGTGGGTGGATTACGCGTTTCGCATCTTTGAAAAAGCCGGGTACGAAATTTCGAGCGCGTACACTCTCGTGAAACATCGCCCCCCCCTGCCAACGGGAGAGGGTTGTGACGCCGACACAAGGGGGGATGCGGAGTTCGTCTATCGTGACGCACTCTGGCATGGTGCAGATCTGATCGGCACCGGCGTCGCATCGTTCGGTCATCTCGCCGGAGTTCATTATCAAAACGTCGACTCGTGGGAAGGATACATTGAGTTGTTGGAACGCGGCGAGTTGCCGATTGGTCGCGCCATGCCCATCACCGATCGGCAGCGACTCATTCGCGAAATGATCCTGCAAATGAAGCTAGGCCGGCTCGACGCCGACTACTTCCGCCGCAAGTTCGGCCAGACCATCACCAATACATTCGCCAACGCTTTCGACGCATTACAGAACGATGGTCTGCTGGCGCTCTACGGCGACGAAGTCCTCCTCAGCCGCGCAGGGCTGCTCCGCGTGGACTCCCTCCTTCCCCGCTTTTTCGAACCGCAGTTTCAGAATGTTCGCTACACGTGATTCGCGCCGACCGATCATTCAATGCCTCCGCCGACCCGCGAGCAACCCTGGCCTCGCTGGGTGAAGGATTATTCAAAAACGAATCATGGCTCGACGGATGCGAACAAATACAATCGGATGGAATCCCGCCGGAATACCGCAAGCTCCTGGTCCACAACCGGCACATGACGGCCACGCTCAAGGCTCACTACGGTCAGCCGGTGGCCCTGCACGTGTTGAGTCACACCGAAGAAGTTGCGATCTATCAGCGGAAGATTCTTCTTACTCTGGCCGACGATCGCGTCGTGGAGTTTGGCATCGTACGACTGTTCCTGGATGTCTTGCCGGCCCCGGCTCGGGACGACGTCATCGCGCGGAAGTTGCCGTTGGGTGAAATCTTCGCGCAGTACGATGTGCTCACCCGCGTCGAGCCGCGTTGGTACCTGCGCTTTGCGGCGACGAGCCCGGTTGTACAATACTTCGCGCCCAGACCGCCTCACGAAGCATACGGCCGCTTGGGCGTGATTCACTGCAACGGCCATCCGGCGGTCGAGTTGTTGGAGGTAATCCCCGTGTGATTTGCGATTTTCGAATGTCGATTTGATAAGCCGGTGTGTTCAATCGACAATCGCAGATGCACAATCGACAATCCAGGTTACGAGTGAACATGAATTCGACTTTTGACTGCATCGTCATCGGCGGCGGACCTGCGGGCGCGACGGTCAGCACTCTGCTCGCCCAGCATGGGCACAAAGTGTTGCTGCTGGAGCGTTCCCGCTTTCCGCGCCACCACATCGGCGAGTCGCTCATGCCCCAGACCTATTGGGTCTTCAAGCGGCTGGGCATGCTCCCGAAAATGACGGCGGCCAACTTCGTCGTAAAGGAAAGCGTGCAGTTCGTCTCCTCGTCAGGCCAGGATTCGCAGCCCTATTTCTTCCCCGACCGCGACCGCAACGAATGGTCCTACACCTGGCAGGTCAAGCGCGACAAATTCGACAAGCTCATGCTGGACAACGCACGCGAACACGGCGTCGAAGCCCGCGAGGGCGTCGGCGTCAGGGAAGTGCTTTTCGAAGGCGAGCGTGCCGTCGGCGTGCGGGCTGTCGAAAACGGCGAGACGCAGGACATCCGCTGCAAAGTCGTCATTGATTCAACCGGCGTAAACGCGCTTCTCTCTAAACAACTCGGCATCCGCGAAGGCGAGCCGGGCCTCAGGAACGCCGCAGTCTACGCCTATTGGAAAGGCGCGAAGCGCGACGCAGGTCGCAATGCGGGCGCCACACTCGTCATTTCCACGCCCGACAAGCAGGGATGGTTCTGGTCGATTCCGCTCGAAGACGACATCACCAGCATCGGCGTGGTCGGCAAGCCGCAATTTCTCGTCACTGGCCGAGGCGATGACCCCCTGGCTATTCTCGAAGAGGAAATCGCCCGCACGCCCGGCATCCGCCGTCGCGTCGAAGGCGCCGAGCGCGTCAGCCATGTCTACGTCACCAGCGACTTCACTTACCGGGCGAAGTGCATCGCCGGCGATGGCTGGGTGCTTTGCGGCGACGCATTCGGCTTCCTCGATCCGATTTATTCCTCCGGTGTTTTTCTCGCCCTGAAAATGGGCGAACTCACCGCCGACACCGTCCACGCGGCCCTGAAGGAAGATGATTTCAGGGCCGGCTGCCTTGGCCGCCACGGCCCCAAAGTCGCTCGCGGCATGCAGCTTATCCGCCAGCTTGTCTACGCCTTCTACAATCCGAATTTCAGTTTCGGGGCCTTCAATCGCGACTATCCCCAGTTCCACGATCAGGTCGTGCGCCTGCTCATCGGCGACGTGTTTGATAAGGACGACTTCGCCGAGGTCTTCGCCCGTGTCGCCGATCGTGCCCCACTGCCCGCACCCATAACACTGGAATAAGGCGCTTTGCAATGAAAAAAATTGTCTTCGGCCTGCTGATTCTCCTGGGGCTTCTGCACCAGGACTACTGGTGGTGGAATTCGATTGACCCGCTCGTGTTCGGGTTCATTCCCATCGGATTGGCGTATCACATCGGCGTCTCCATCGCCGCCGCAATCTTATGGGCGCTGGCCGTCCATTATTGCTGGCCCCGCGACGTGGACGTCCCAGACCCTGCGGTGAAAGCGTGAATCAACTGATCCGAACCCCGAGCGCAAGCGACGGGCGGTCTTTTGTTCTTTGAACCTTGAACTTCAAACTTTGAAATTGGATTTTCTATGGGCCTAAATCCCGGACAAACCGCCGTCGTCGTCATCGCGGGCTACCTGGTAGCCCTCATCGCCCTGGGCCTCCTAAGCCAGCTCGTCCTCCGCGTCACCGTCGCCGACTACTTCGTGGCCTCGCGCGGGCTCGGCTCAGTCATGCTGCTGATGTCCCTCATTGGCACCACCATGACCGCCTTCGCCCTCATCGGCAGCTCCGGCGAGGCCTGGGAATCCGGCATCGTCGTCTACGGCAAGATGGCCTCGTGGTCCGGCATTGTCCACGCAGCCATGTACTTCCTCGTGGGCATCAAGCTTTGGGCCTTCGGGAAGAAATACGGTTACGTCACTCAAATCCAGTTCTTCCGCGACCGCTTCGAGTCCGACAAGTTGGGCCTGCTTCTGTTTCCCATTCTCGTCGGCCTGCTCATCCCCTACGTTTTGCTCGGCGTGATCAGCTCCGGCACGGCGATTCAGTCGGTGACCGCAGGCGCGTTTCCCGCGTTTTTTCCATCCGCCGATCCCAAATTGATCGGGGCGGTCCCCTATTGGCTCGGGGCGCTGGTGACGTGCGTTGTCGTCCTCTATTACATTTCCGCGGGCGGCGTACGCGGAACGGCATGGGTAAATGCCCTGCAAACCGTGATCTTCCTCGTCCTGGGCGTCGCCGCCTGCTACACCATTTCCGAAAAACTGGGTGGCCCGGTGAAAGCCACCCAAATGGTCATGGAGTACAATCCCACGCGCCTCAAACGCGACGTGACCGAAGCCGACAGAAAACTCTACGAGGAAAAACTCGCAGCCTTCAAAGCCGATCCCAAGGCCGCCATCATCAAACCCCGTGAACCGGACGCCGCGAACAAGATCGAATTCCTGACCTACCTCTTCATACCGCTGAGCGTCGCCATGTTTCCGCATCTATTTCAATACTGGCTCACCGCCCGCAGTGCGAAAAAATTCCGGCTTTCCATCATCGGCCAGCCGCTGCTCATCATGGTCATCTGGGCACCGTGCGTGATGATCGGCATTTGGGCCACCTCCGCGATCATGGACAACGGCCAGGCGGTCATACCGCCCGACTTCGCGCGGCCCAACGGGGTCCTGCCCATGATCGTGAAAAAGCTCGCGTCGCCCGCGCTCGGCGCGTTCCTCGCCGCAGGCATTTTCGCCGCGGTCATGTCCAGCATGGACGCGCAGTTCCTCGCCCTGGGCAGTATGTTCACCAACGACTTCGTCGCCCACTACGCCCGCAAAGACCGCTTTACCGACAAGCAACTCGTCCTCATCGGCAGGCTCTTCATCATCCTCGTCGTCGCCGTCTCCTATCTGCTCGCCCTCGCCTTGCGCGACTCGCGTGTGTTCAACCTCGGCGTCTGGTGCTTTAGCGGTTTCGCCAGCCTGTTCCCGATTCTCTTCGCTGCCATCTATTGGCGTCGAGTAACCAAGGCCGGCGTGTACGCTTCGATTCTCGCGGCGTCCGCCGTCTGGCTCTACCTCTTCCGCGAAGCAAAGTACGGGATGAGCGCCGAGCCGCTGCATTATGGTCTGACCCCCGTCACCTTCATTTTCGTCGCCGCTACGGTCGCGCTGGTGCTGGTCTCGCTGATGACCAGACCACCATCCGCGGCCACGATCCAGAAATTCTTTGCCGATCGCGGACTGGAAGGCTCCCGAGCCTCCGCGCCGAACCGGGAACGAGGGAGCGGAAGATGAGCGAGCCATTTACAATGTCTCGGCGCGTCCAGTTCGCCGAAACGGACATGGCCGGCGTCCTGCACTTCTCCAACTACTTCCGTTACATGGAAGAAGTCGAACACGCTTTCTGGCGATCGCTAGGCCGCAGCGTCATCACGCCGGATGCCCTGCACACCATGAGCTGGCCTCGCGTGGCCGTCTCGTGCGAATACTTCGCCCCGGCGTGCTTCGAAGACGAACTCACGCTGGCCTTTCGCCTCACGCACGTCGGCGGTCGGTCGCTGAGCTACGAAGTCGATTTTTTCCGCGAGAACAAGCTCATCGCCTCCGGCAAAACCACCGCGGTGTGCTGCGGCATGAAGGACGGCGCCTTCTCGGCGCTGCAAATCCCCGACGCACTCCGCGCCAAACTTCTCGCCGCGCAATCTGCTCCCCTTGCGCCCCCCGAATAAGCAGGCTTTGCCCGGAGCGCGCTCGGTATTCGTCAGAGGTTTCGAGCGCCAACAGCCGTCGCCCCGTAAAACGTCGCCCGAAGGGTGCTCGAAGATCGCCAGGGCTTCCGGGCTCTGGTTGCGTTCCCCCACGCAGTCATCGCCCGAATGGGCGAACGGACTCATCGTTATTGTTAGGTTTGTTCCTTGAGCGATGATGCCAATCGCTCCCGCGTCTCCGGCGTCGCCAGCGCGTTCTTTCCAAACCCTGGCCTGGCCCCCAGCGCAATCGCCGCATCCTGCGCATCGGCATAGTTGCTCACCAGCATGACCGGCGTCGCCCGCGTCTCCTCGCCCGATTGCAGTTTCTTGATCAGTTCGAGACCCGAATCGCCGTTGGCGTCGAACACGCGATTAACCAGTACGAGATCGAACTGCCCGTCGCGCACCGCGTGAATCGCCTGCTCGCTTGTCACGGCCGTCTGCACCTCAGCACCGAAATACTCGGCAAGCACTCGACCAAGATTGCCGTTGTCAAACCCGCAATTGCCCACGCTCAGCACCTTGGGCTTTGCCCCCTTCGATTTCCTGTCTTCCAAATTGTTCTCCTGAAAACTGGTTCACCAACACGCACATCTTATTGGTGTAGCCTGGCCGCGTCGAAGAAACGCAGTCGGGTAGGGTGCATCTTGATGCATTTTTTTGCCACTGGGTTGAAATCCTACTTGACGCCTGACTGCAAGCAAAACGAAATCTGCGCGCGCCGCTGATGTTATGAAGGGTGACAAGGGCGGAAGGTCCGCCCTGAGGCCCTGCGTATGGATAAACAACACCTAAATCAATCCCTTGTTGCCTTGCTGCCTCGTTGCCTCGTTGCCTTTGGTATCCCCCACCCATTGGGGTCTCAGGAGGAACCACACCAGCAAAAACACGAAAATTTCCAAACGAAGCTGGTTGGAACTTGTGCTTTACAATGTGTCAGTCGGGGTCGTAACAGGTATACCATTGAACCAGCTGCGAAATGCTGAATAACGCGATACCGCCCGCCACGGCGGATCTACGACTTGCGCCTGGGGTTCGGAAATCACTTACCGCAGTAGTCGATGATCCGGGCGATCTCGCGGCGAAGGTCGGCTCGCGGCACGATGCGGTCCACGAAGCCGTGTTCGAGCATGAATTCGGCGGTCTGAAATCCCTCGGGTAGTTCGGCGTTGATCGTGTTGGCGATGACACGCGGGCCGGCGAAACCAATCATGGCCTTGGGCTCGGCAAGAATTACGTCGCCGAGGCTGGCGAAACTTGCGGCCACACCGGCGGTGGTGGGGTCGGTGGCGACCACGATGTATAGGCCGCCGGCGTCGTCAAGCCGCGCGAGGGCCGCGGCGGTCTTGGCCATCTGGACCAGCGAGATCATGCCCTCCTGCATGCGGGCACCGCCTGAAGCGGTCACGATGACGAGCGGCAGGTTCTCCTCCAACGCTCGTTCAATGGCGCGGGTCACCTTCTCCCCGACGACCGCCCCCATAGAGGCCATGATGAACGCGGGGTTCATGGCGCCGAGGATGACCGGGCGGCCCCGAATGAAGGCCTTACCCACCGCAATGGCGTCGCTCTCGCCGGTTTTTTCCTGCTCGCGCTGAAGTCGTTCGGCGTAGGGAATGCGGTCGCGGAACTGGAGTGGATCAGTCGAACGCAGGTCCTGAGCAAATTCCTCGAAGGTGTCGGGGTCCACGATTTGCTGGATGCGCGTGCGGGCGTCGATGCGGCGATGGTGGCCACACTCGGGGCATACGTGAAGGTTTTCGGCGACCTCTTTCTCGTAGACCGTGTGCCCGCAGGAGTCGCAGCGGGTCCAAAGTCCGGGAGGTACACCTTGTCGTTCTTCAGCCATGGGGAAAATTCAAAATTCAAAAAAGGCAATGAGGCAACAAGGCAGCGAGGCAACAACATTTCAAACGAAAACTCGGAATCGCCCCGCTGCTACATCGCCATATCACCATATCGCCACATCACCATATTTACCCGCAGGCGAGGCGGTGCAAGTTCTTCATCGCCGTCGGGGGATCGGGGGTTCCAAAAACCGCCGTCCCCGCTACGAAGGTATCGGCACCGGCTTTGGCTGCGGCTCCAATAGTATTTTCGTCGATTCCCCCGTCGATTTGCAACCGCTGATGCGGGCCCAGCCTGGACCGCAGCTCCGAAACCTTGGGGAGTACCTCAGACATGAACTTTTGTCCGCCAAAACCGGGCCAAACGCTCATCACCAGCACCAGGTCCACGACATCAAGAATTTTTTCGATTGCGACCACAGGGGTTGTGGGGTTCAGGCATACGCCCGCGGACGCGCCGAGACGATGGATTTCGTCCACGAGTTCGCGAGGTTTGTCGGCAACTTCGATATGGAATGTCAGGTGGTCGCAACCGGCCTTGATGAAGGCCTCGGCATAACGGGCAGGTTCCGAAATCATCAGGTGGGCGTCAAAAAAAAGCCTGGTTTCGGGTCGTAGCGAGCGAATCACCGGGACGCCGAAGCTGATGTTGGGAACGAAGTGGCCGTCCATCACATCGAGGTGCAGCATGGTGGCTCCGGCGGCTTCGATCCTGGCGACGTTCTCGGCCAATCGCGAAAAATCGGCGGAGAGGAGCGAGGGGGCAATACGGATTTCCGGCGTGGCCAAGCGAAACTTCGAGTGTTGTGCAATGGCAGTCATTTCACGTCAGGTATACAAGGTAAAAGCCGAATCGTCCACGAATCCGAGCGGTTTTTGTCCATCAGGCCGCGACTGTCGCTCCCCACTTCCTTCAGACCCCACCTCGCGGCGACGCCCTTGCGGTTCGTTCGCACTTCACCTCCATCAGGTTGTGCGGGGACTTCCACCCCCAGGTTGTCGAACATGCTCGGCACGCGCTATTCTGCGTGGCCCCGTTGGGGCCAAACCGGATCGTCATGTCTATTGTTGTGTTGCGGCGTTTGGAATGCGGGCAATGCCAACACCACTCCATCGCGTTCGCGATGCTGCTGAACGCGGCTCAGCACCACCCGCTCGCTGGCGTTCGGGGTTCGGATAGACAGACTCAGCGGACGGATACCGGTCTCGTCCTGTGGAAGAGCACGACGGCCACGACGATCACAGAGATAGACATGAGCATGACGATGGGGCGCGTCGATGGGTCGCAGAAGATCGCATCATAGTTGAAGTCGGGAAGCCACCATGTTGAACGCGAAAACCACGTCGGCGGCAGGACCGGTGCGGGGACAAAGTCCTCATCATCAAGTTCGGCAATGCTCGCGTAATGCTTCTGGTTTTCGACGGCCACCGGCACCACCGTCTCGCCGGGGCGCTGGAAGCCCAAATCTCGCTGGGCTAGTCGCGCCACGACGGTCGGGTCGTTTTGGATGGCGTCCACCTGCCGCCGCTCGCGGGCGACGACTCCGCGAAGTTTTTCGAGCCGATGCTGCTCGCGCTGCTGAGCGACTTTGGCGGATTGATAATTTCGCCATTCGGGAACAATGATGCATGGTGCGAACGTACTCACGCCCAGGAGAATCAAGAACCAAAAGACGGCGGCACCATTGCTGCCGGGCGTCCCTACCCTCACCCCTGCCCCTCTCCCTGGGAGGGAGAGGGGTGGAGCATCCGCGCGAACTGAAGTTCGCGGCTCGCCCATGAGTGATTCTGATTGCTCTCTCACGAGCCGCGCCTCCAGGAATTTCCAAAGGAGGCCGCCGGACCCAGATGGTCCTCGATTCTCAGGAGCCGGTTGTACTTTGCCACCCGGTCGCTGCGGCAGACACTGCCGGTCTTGATCTGGCCGGCGTTGGTGGCCACGGCGAGATCGGCGATCGTGGTGTCCTCGGTCTCGCCGCTGCGATGGCTGATGATGACGTTCCACCCGTTTCGCGTGGCCAGCTCAATTGCTCGAAATGTTTCAGTAAGAGTGCCGATCTGGTTCACCTTGACGAGCACGGCATTGGCCGCCCGCTTTTCGAGGCCCTGCCTGATCCGCTTCACGTTGGTGACGAACAGATCATCGCCAACCAGTTGCACCTTTTCGCCGAGTCGCGCGGTGAGCTTCTGCCAGCCGGACCAATCGTCCTCGGCCAGTCCGTCTTCGATGCTGCGGATCGGGAATTTTTCGCAACATCCCGCCCAGAAGTCGATCATCTGGTCGGAGGTAATGCTCTCTTTCGGGTTTGATTTGAAGAACGTGTATTTGCCCGATTTCTTGTCGAACATCTCCGACGTGGCCGGATCGAGTGCGAAGAAAATGTCGCGCCCCATTTTGTACCCGGCCAGACCCACTGCTTCGTCGATCAGCTCGAAGGCCTGCTCGGCGGTGGACAAATTCGGAGCAAATCCGCCTTCGTCGCCGACGTTGGTGTTGAGCCCGCGTTTCTGCAAGACCTTCTTCAGTGCCTGGAAGCACTCCCCTCCCATGCGCAACGCTTCGCGGAAGGACGACGCCCCCCACGGCTGAATCATGAACTCCTGAAAGTCGAGGTTGTTGTCGGCGTGCCTGCCGCCGTTGAGGATGTTCAGCATGGGCACGGGCATGACGTTGGCCCGAGGCCCGCCCAGGTATCGAAACAACGGCAACCGGCAGGACTGCGACGCCGCCTTCGCCGCCGCCAGCGATACCGCCAGAATCGCATTGGCCCCCAGCCGGGACTTATTCTCCGTTCCGTCGAGGTCGATCATGGTCTGATCGACGTCTTCCTGATCGGTGGCGTCCAAGCCCACAACTGCGGACGAAATCTCGCCGTTCACGAACTCGACGGCATTCAACGTCCCCTTGCCGTTGTACCGCTTGGGATCGCCGTCGCGAAGTTCGACGGCCTCAAACTCCCCCACCGACGCGCCCGATGGGACTGCGGCCTCACCCACGCTTTCGTCTTCGAGGACGACGGTGGCCTCGACCGTGGGAAATCCGCGCGAATCCAAAACTTCGCGGGCTTCGACGTGCATGATGCTGGTGGACATTTTTTGCTATGGCTCCTTCCGAGTGCTAACCGCTCTTATCGACCAGGTGGCGTATTCGCCCACAGGCGACCCACGGCAATCCTACCGCGATGACAAATCCGCCACAAAGCATTAGACTCCGCTATGGGAATCACGGAACTTTTGGAGACACGACGTGGCCGGAGAACAAGCGACGAATTGGCGATTTGCAACCAGAGCGATTCACGTGGGACAGGAACCTGACCCGCTGACTGGGGCGACGGTTCCTCCGATCCATCCCACGAGCACATTCACGCAAGTCTCACCCGGCAAGCACAAGGGGTTCGAGTATGCCCGCTCGGGAAATCCGACCCGGCTGGGTCTGGAAAAGGCGCTGGCGTCGTTGGAAGGTGGAGCGGCCGGTGCGTGCTTCGCGTCCGGCTCGGCGGCCACTGCCTGCGTTTTTGCGACGCTTTCGCCCGGCGACAAGGTGCTGGCCTATTCCGATGTCTATGGCGGAACTTTTCGGCTGCTCAAGCGGGTCTTTGAAGGGTTCGGGATTGTCCCCGTCTTCACCGACGACCCGTCCGTGAATTCGTTCTCGAAACTCGCCGACGCCAGGACGAAGTTGGTTTGGATCGAGTCGCCGACCAATCCGCTGCTGCGCTGCCTGGATATCGCGGCGCTTGCCAAGGTCGCCCACGGAGTCGGCGCCAAACTCGCGGTCGATAACACCTTCGCTACGCCGGCATTGCAGCTTCCCCTGGCCCTGGGAGCCGATTACGCCGTGCATAGCACGACCAAATATATCGGCGGCCACTCGGACGTGATCGGCGGGGCCGTCGTGGTGAAGGACATTGCGCTTATGGAGCGGATTGCGTTTCTGCAAAACGCGCTGGGCGGCGTCCCCGGACCGTTCGATTGCTATTTGCAGCACCGCGGAATCAAGACGCTGGCCTTGCGAATGGAGCGGCATGGTGCCAACGCGATGGCACTGGCCAAGCACCTCCAGGGTCACACCAAGCTGGAAAAAGTGATTTATCCGTTCCTGGAGGACCACCCCGACTACGCACTGGCCAGAAAGCAAATGTGCGGAGGCGGCGGAATCGTCACCATCGTGTTCAAGAATCAAGGCCCTGCAGCCATTCGCTTTTGCGAGTCTGTCAAAGTGTTCTCCCTCGCGGAATCGCTGGGAGGAGTCGAGTCGCTGGTCAACCACCCGGCGATCATGACCCATGCCTCGATCCCCAGGGAAATCCGCGAAGCTCGCGGCGTCACCGACGGCCTGGTCCGGCTCTCCGTGGGAGTCGAGGACATTGCCGACCTCATCGCGGACGTGGATCAGGCGCTTGCCAGAGCATAATGCCGCGTTCAAAGCAAAGATTTGTCAAGGAACAGGCAGGCGCAATCCGCCCCAGGGGAGTATCCTGGATTCGGGTTGCATGGCGCCGGATTCGCTCTCCGGCAAGCGATGTCGCAACCACTTGAATACGGGCGGCGCTGATTGCTCTTCCGGATCGGTCCCGTGCCGGGATTTCACTTCGGTACCCACCGGTACATTACTTCCGTCCTGACCGGGATCCCGTTGTGCACGCATCACGGCCACGCATCGGGCCAACAATTCCGGCAGGTAACCGGCGATGTTGATAGCCTCTTTGAAATCGCGTAGTGCCCCATCGAGGTCTCCCACCGCCGCCTTGCACTCTCCGCGAATGGTGAGCGCATGGACGTTTTTGGGGTCGGTCTTGAGCACCTGTTCGACTTCGGGCAACGCCGCCGCATAGTCTTCTTCGACAATCAAAGCACGCGCACGACCCAGGTGCGCCGCCACGGACGTGGGTACACTTTGCAACACTTCTTCAAAGAGCTTCTTGGCCTCGGAATTTTTTTCCAATTGCAAAAGCGCCAAGCCGCGGAAAATTTTCACCCACTCGGATTGCTGACCGATGGAAGCGCGGTCCAGATCGGCCAGGCTTGGCTCAAGCTGGTTCAGCATGAGCCTGGCCAGGCCCCGCCAGATATATCCATTGGGCCTGATTCCCGCCCCGAGCAGCACATCCGCATCGGAGAGCATGGCGTCAAATTGCCCGAGGACCGCATGGAGCGCCGCGTGCATCTGCACCGCCTCCGTGTCCGAGTTTTTCGCCGGAAGCATGGCGATGTACTCGCTCAGAATTCGTTGAGCGCCCCTGGCATCGCCGGCAGCCCATCGTGCAAATGCGCTGTTGACCTTGGCCGCATCGTCTTCCGAAACGGCCGTGCCCTGGCCGGGCCAATCCGGAGAAGACACCGAACGATAAAACTCTTCCACCGCGCGGACTGCGATTTCGCTGGGCGTTCCAATCTTCCAGGCGAAGTTGCCCATCGTCTCCGTTGGCAGTCCCGTCGTGGGGACATCTCGAGTCGCCACTTTCTCGGCCAGTGTGCCGCTCATGGGTATGACGGCGTTCAGAGCGGCGTAGAGGATTTCCTTATCGGAAAGAGCACTGATCGCCGCTTCCTTGGCCTCGACGACTTCGGCCTTGGCTTTGACCGCTTCGGCCTGCTCGACCTTGACACGGCGGTCTTTGGAATAGAGCGCCCAAAGCAACATGCTTCCAAACAGCACGGCGATGGAAAGTAACCCAGCAATCTGGTGACGGGCGAGGAAGCGAAGCCCTCGAAGGACCGGGCTCACTCGTCGGGCCACGATCGGACGGCTCAGGAGGTAGCGGCGGAGATCGTCACGCAATTCGCCCGCGGATTGGTAGCGCCGGTTTGCATCGCGTTCGATCGCTTTGAGGCAGATGGTCTCCAAGTCGATGGGAGCCGCAGGGTTTTCGCTTCGCACGGGGCGCGGCTCGGAACTCAAAATCTTGCTGATCACCCGCTCCCGCGTTTCGCCGGGATAAGGTGGATTCAACGTGAGCCACTCGTACATGGTGGCACCGAGCGAATAGATGTCCGTTCGGTGGTCAACGGCATTGGGGTCGCCGGTAATCTGTTCGGGGGACATATACAGCGGCGAGCCGAGCACTTCGCCGGTCATGGTCACGCCGGGCTGCTCGGCAAGGCGGGCCAGACCGAAGTCCGAAATCCGCAGCCGTCCGTCGCGCCCGAACAAAAGATTATGCGGTTTGATATCGCGGTGAATCACGCCGTTGGTGTGCGCGTATTCCAATGCATCGGCCACGTCGGCCAGATGCCGCGCCGCATCATGGAAAAGTTCGTCGGTTCCAAAGGCCTGGCTATCGCCCGGCTTTCCACCCGAATCACAAACCGAAGAATCAGAACCTGTTGCCCCCGGAAGCCTTTTGGTCTTCGTCGCTGTCGTCGTGCCGCGCTGGGGGAGAACGGCTGTTTCCGCCTGATCCGTGACTGCTTCGGGACGGTGTTGAGCGCGGAGGTTCACGATCGTCGCGTGAAGGCTCTCGCCTTCGACCAGCTCCATCGCGTAAAAATAGGAGCCCTCGGCCTCCCCCTGGGCGAAGATCGGGACGATATGCATGTGGTGCAACTTGGCGGCCGCCTGCGCTTCGCGGCGAAATCGCGACACAGCTTTGGGAGTCGATGCAACGTGCGGGGCCAGAACCTTCAAGGCTACAATTCGCTGGAGAGATATCTGGCAGGCCTCGTAGACCGTGCCCATGCCACCGCGACCGATTTCGCGGCGGATCTCAAAATCACCCAGGACGGTCGACTTGGAAACTACTCCCGACCTCTCCGCGCTGGGGACAGGTTGAACTTCTTCTGAGCTTTGTTTTCTCTGCTGCAACGATGCACTCCAACTACGACGCTTCCGGTCAGTGGGTTGGATCACATAGCCTAACAGGATCGTGGCCGATGATACCCTCTGCTTCTAAGACGCTCCTAGAAGGGTCAAGGTTTGCGAAAAAACCCGCATGATCGATTTGAATCGCACACACCATGAGATTGTACCTGCGACGGTGCTGCTGATTGCTTCTGTCCGGCCAAGGGAATGGAGCGGAGCAGCTCATCTAGCCTAATTCGTTGCCTTATATAAAGTTATGCACATTTCGTCAATCGAATTGAGCCCTTGCGAAAGTTAATTGAGCAAAAAACGAGCAAAACATCATCGACTCAAACCGGCCTTGGCCGGCATTCAACCTAATTCATCTAGAAGGTTATTTCGGCCCCGGGCCAACGATATTTGGGAATTTCCCATCGGCGTGCAGCCGGCCCAATTCGATGTAACTTTGTACGACGTGGTCGATGATAGCCAGGTCGCTTTCGGTTGTCTGGCGAACGATTTTCCCTGGGACACCCATGACTACGTGACCATCCGGGATTTTCGTCCCCGGTGTGAGCACCGTCCCCGCGGCAATAATGCATCGCTCACCGATTTCACACCCGTCCAGCACGATTGCGCCGGTTGCGATCAACGTTCGAGATCCGACACGACGGCAATGAACGACTGCCCGATGACCAACGCCAACGCCGTCCGCAATATCGAGCGGTACCCCGCGTTGAACGTGAAGGATCGATCCGTCCTGGATATTCACGCGGGCACCGATGCGGATGGGTGCAATATCTCCGCGGATCATGACATGATGCATAATGGTGGACTGGTCGCCGATATGGACATCGCCGCCAACAAATGAGGTTTCGGCGATGTACACATCCTTCCCCAGAACCGGCTTTAAAAGTGAGTCCATGCGGGCATTATACCCGATTCACAAATCAACGCTTCAATGAATTTGGGCGCTTTGCAACGTATTGGAGGAAAAATTTCAGCCCAAGCGCGAATCGGCGTAAAAAAATTTTGTGAGTTTAGGAAGATTTCCTTTGACGACTTCCGTGGAGGTCGTTACCATGCGAAACGCAATTGAAGCTGTTCGTGCTACATGGTGGGTGCAATCTCAACATGACCGACGGCAAGCCTGACGGGGAATTGAGGCGGGGAGAAAGAAGCACGAATGTTCGATGTGCTGATTTTGCACGTCGATCGCTCCAAGTTCTCCGGTGCGAAAGGGGAATAGAGGTCGCGCCGTCGAGGACATAGGTTCTCTGGGAGGGGAGGAAAATAACCGGCGCCGCGTTCCATGATCGCGGAGCCGGTTGTTTCATTATGGAGTCCAAAACGGCATCCTGCCGAACGGAGTCCGCGACCATCGGGGACGGGTTTCGCAAGCGAACCTCTTTAGCGAGCGCCTGAAAGAGGGAGCATTGCCGCAAGCCGTTCCAAAGTCTTGACCAAGG
>CXWL01020440.1_pt1 | contig 28609 bp, 22 predicted proteins | sample 590931 | NCBI WGS metagenome assembly CXWL01 (sample SAMEA3498368, study PRJEB10139) | groundwater metagenome | biome: water well; material: biofilm material | place: Germany | collected 2015-04-27 | reverse complement strand
CTCCGACGTCGATTCGCATGTGTGGGGCCGCCTGGGCTCCGTCCACCACCACGATCGCGCCTCGTTTCTTTGCGATGGCGGCGAGTTCAGCAACCGGATTGATGGTGCCCAGCGCATTGGAAACGTGCGCGAAAGACACGATTTTCGTGCGCGGTCCGATCAGCTTTTGAAATTCTTCGACGATGAGTTCGCCGGCGTCATTGATCGGGGCCACCTTTAGCGTCGCACCGGTCTGCTCGCAAACGAGTCGCCAGGGCACGATGTTGGAATGGTGCTCCAAAATGGTGATGAGCACTTCGTCGCCGGCCTTGAGCAGCGGCCGGGCGTAAGCCTGGGCTACGAGGTTGATGGCCTCGGTCGTCCCGCGCACGAACACAATTTCCTCGGCGCGTGGAGCGTTGATGAACCGCGCGGCCTTGCGGCGCGTGTCTTCGTAGGCTTTGGTCGCACGAACGCTGAGCATGTGTACGCCGCGGTGAATGTTGGCGTTGGAATGCACGTAATATTCGGCGATCGCGTCGATGACTGCACTGGGTTTTTGCGAAGTGGCAGCGCTGTCGAGGTAGATCAGCGGCAACCCGTTTACTTTTTCCTGCAAGATGGGAAAGTCGCGGCGAATGCGCGCCACGTCGAGCGATGACTGCGCGTGCGACGCGGAAGCCTTGTCGGCCGCGATGATCATCCCTGCTCCCCGACGTGGAAGGATTCCGGCAGGCGCTCGATGACGATTCGCTCGAGCTGGTGTCGTAGTGGCTCAATCTTCACGCGCTGGAGCACGTCGTTGGCAAAAGCGAACACAAGCAAACCACGGGCGGTATGTTCGTCGATACCGCGCGTCTGGAGGTAGAAAATCGCCTCGTCGTTCATCTGGCCAATCGTCGCGCCGTGCGTGCATTTTACGTCGTCGGCGAAGATCTCGAGTTGCGGCTTGCTTTCGACCTGGGCGTCGCGCGACAAGAGCAACGACGAATTGGTCTGCTTGGCGTCGGTCTTCTGCGCACCGGGCTTGACGATGATTTTCCCGCTGAAGATACCCTTGCCGTGACCGTCGAGGACGCCCTTGAAGTATTCGCGGCTGTCGCAATGGGGCTGGGCATGTTCGACGACCAGATGATTGTCCACGTGCTGCCGGGCATCGACCATGTACAGCCCGTTGAGGCCGCAGTCGCAGCCTTCGCCGTCGAGCACGGTGTTGATGTCGTGGCGGACGAGGCCGCCGCCGAAGGTGCCGGCGAAGGCGTGTACGCTGCTGCTGCGATGCTGGTGCAACTGGAGCGTGCCGATGTGGGCGGTCTGGTCGCCTTCGCGCGCGACCTTGTAGTAATCGACGACGGCGCTGTCCTTGGCGATGATTTCGGTGACGACGTTGTTGAACTGCTCGCCCGCGTTCTCGCTGATGTAGGTCTCGATCACGGTCGCCTGCGAGTTCGCCCCGCAAATCACCAGGTTGCGCGTGCTCACCATTTGCGGATCTTTGCCGCGCGTGAGCAAGTGAATCACATGAACAGGCTGCTCGACGATCGCGCCCGCTGCAATTTCGAGGAACATACCGTCTTCGAATAGCGCGGTATTCAGCGCGGTGAATGAATGGTCCATGTGGCGGGCGTGCCGGGCAAGGTTGCCACGCACGGCTGGGTCTTCCTGTTCCATCGCCTGGCGCAAGCTGCAGAATCGAACGCCATGTGGCAACGTGCGAATGGATGAAAGTTTTTGCGAGACAAGACCATTGACGACCACAAGGAGCGGGACCTCCGGGGCTATTCGTAATGGTTCGATGACTTGTGCCAGGCCGGATTCATTGGCGGACTTGGGCGCGGCGAACGCAGTCTCCGCAATCGAGGCCACATTGGTGTAGCGCCAGTCTTCGTCGGCGGTGGCGGGGAAGCCCAGTTCCATGAAGCGGGCCATGGCGGCCTTGCGAACCGGCACGAACCATGCGCCGGATCCGCTGAGGCCCTCGAACTTTTCGAAGAGCGAAAGATACTGGTCTGTCATGTCAGCGACTTCAATCATGTTTGTTTTCCAGCGATCCACGGATTATGAATCCGCACCGGTCGTTCGATTGCCAACACCGCTCCCTAACGTTCGCGGTACTGACGGTAGAGCTATATCGCGAGGGCTTCGCGCTTCTTTGCCTGGCCGTCGAAGCCAACGTAACCTCTTTGCTCCAATTCCAGGGCCAGTTCCTTGCCGCCGGATTTCACGATCCGGCCGTCCATGAGCACATGCACGTGGTCGGGCACGATATAGTTGAGCAAGCGCTGGTAGTGCGTGATGACAATGAACGCACGATCCGGGCCGCGAAGGCGGTTGACTCCGTTGGACACGATCTTGAGTGCGTCGATGTCGAGGCCCGAATCGGTCTCGTCCATCACCGCGAGTTTCGGTTCAAGCACGGCCATCTGAAAAACTTCGTTGCGCTTTTTCTCGCCGCCGGAGAAGCCTTCGTTGACGGCGCGCTTGAACATCTCTTCGTCGATGTCCACGAGCTTGGCCCTTTCGCGGACGAGTTTGAGAAAATCGACGGCGTCGAGTTCAGGCTGGCCGCGATACTTGCGAACCGAGTTGAGCGCCGTTTTCAAAAAGTAATTCATGTTCACGCCGGGGATTTCGACCGGATATTGAAACGCGAGGAACATGCCTTCGCAGGCCCGCTCTTCCGGGCTCATGTCGAGCAGGTCCTTGCCGTTGTAGAGCACCTGCCCCTCGGTAACATCGTAGCTTTCACGTCCGGCCAATACCTGCGCAAGTGTGCTCTTCCCGGAGCCATTTGGCCCCATGATGGAATGCACTTCGCCGGCATGTACGTCTAAGTTGACGCCTTTTAGAATTTCACGCCCTTCCACGCTGGCGTGAAGGTTTTTGATCTCTAACATAATGAACTCCGACCTTTATTACTCCGCCGCATCCAATGTGGCGATTTGGTGATATGGCGATTTATCTTACGCCTTTTCCTTTTCTTTTGTCGTTCGCGCCCGGATCTTAGCCGTATGTCGCATCCGGGAAAAAATCGCGACCAACTCCTCGGTTTCCTTTTTTAGCGGCTCCAACTTTTGACTCGGCATCAACCCGCCTTCACAAGCCAAATCGAGCCAATGTGCAGTCTCATCAGCTTCTTCAACTACAATCCCTATCTTTGCAATAAACTCCTTCTTACTTCGCGCTCGCCTTGCCGCACGATAGTTAGCGGAAACCGACATTCCGGATCGCAATAACTGTTTCGCTAAAACCCTTCCAACTGCTGAATTGGTTAAAGCGTCGGAAAGCTTCATAACGCGGAGCGACAGCAGCTTGGTGCGCTTTTGTAATTCGTCAGAAGTCATTGAGCGGCGTTCCTTACATCACATCACCACATCGCCACATCACCATATCGCCACGTCATCCGACGCTTCCTTCCAGACTGACTTCCAGCAGCTTCTGAGCCTCCACCGCGAATTCCATCGGGAGTTCCTTAAAGACCTGGCGGCAGAAGCCATTCACGATCATGTTCACGGCGTCTTCCTTGGAGATGCCGCGCTGGTTGCAATAAAAGAGCTGGTCCTCGCCGATTTTCGACGTGCTGGCCTCGTGCTCCATATGGGCCGTACTGTTCTTCACTTCGATGTACGGAAAGGTATGCGCCCCGCACTTGTCGCCGATGAGCATCGAGTCGCACTGCGTATAGTTGCGCGCGTCGTCAGCGCCCTTCAGAATTTTCACGCCGCCGCGATAGGTATTCTGACCGTGACCGGCGGAGATGCCCTTGGAGACGATTGTGCTCCTCGTGTTCTTGCCGATGTGGATCATCTTGGTGCCGGTGTCGGCCTGCTGGCGGTGATTGGTCATCGCGACCGAATAAAACTCGCCCACCGAGTTGTCGCCCTGCAAGATGCAGCTCGGGTATTTCCAGGTGATCGCCGATCCGGTCTCGACCTGCGTCCAGGAAATATGCGAGTTGCGGCCCTGGCATTTGCCGCGCTTGGTGACGAAGTTGTAGATTCCGCCGCGGCCTTCCGCGTCGCCGGGATACCAATTCTGGATCGTCGAGTACTTGATCGTCGCGTTGTCGAGAGCGACCAATTCGACAACGGCCGCGTGCAACTGGTTTTCATCGCGCATCGGGGCCGTACAGCCTTCGAGGTAGCTCACGGAGGCGCCTTCGTCGGCGATGATGAGCGTGCGCTCGAACTGGCCTGTCGCGGAGGCGTTGATGCGGAAGTAGGTGGATAGCTCCATCGGGCAGCGCACGCCCTTGGGTATGTAGACGAACGACCCATCGGTGAAGACGGCCGAATTGAGCGTGGCAAAGAAATTGTCCGAATAGGGCACTACCGAACCGAGCCATTTCTGTATCAGGTCGGGGTGATGGATCACTGCCTCGGAGAACGGACAGAAGATAATCCCAAGCTCGCCGAGCTTTTCTTTGAAGGTAGTCGCTACGGAAACGCTATCGAACACTGCGTCCACGGCCACTCCAGCGAGAGCAGCGCGTTCCGCTAATGGAATGCCGAGTTTCGCGTAGGTTTCCAGCAACTTCGGATCGACCTCATCGAGACTCTTGAGGCCCTTCTTTTGCTTGGGCGCTGAGTAATAGATGATTTGCTGATAGTCGATGGGCGGGTACTTGATGTTCGCCCAGGTCGGCTCCGCCATCGTGAGCCAGTGGCGATAGGCCTTGAGCCGGTAGTCGAGCATGAACTGCGGCTCGCCCTTCTTGGCCGAGATCAGCCGAATGACGTCTTCATTCAAACCGGGCGGCACGCTATCGGTTTCGATGTCGGTGACGAAGCCGTACTTGTACTGCTGCTTCTCCCACCGATCGAGTGTTGTCTCAGTTGCTGTGGTCATGAAAACCCTTTTTTAGAAGACTGAAATGAGAAGGGAGAAGATAGAAGTTTTCAATCTTCAGTATTCTCACTTCTCAATTCGCCGCTAGGCGGAGAAGCTGGAGCCGCAGCCGCAGGAGCTGGTCGCGTTGGGATTCTGAAAAACGAACCCACGACCCATCACCTCATCCTTGAAATCAATCTTGGTGCCGTCGAGATAGAGCAGGCTCTTGCTGTCGCAGACGATGTCCACGCCGTCCTGCTGCCAATGCTCGTCCACCTCCTCATTCATGCTCTCGGTGAGGTCCAGCGAATAGCTAAACCCGCTGCAACCCCCGCCCTTGACGCCCACGCGCAAATAAAGCGGCTTGGGCTCTTCGCCCGCCTTGTGAGCTGCGGCGTGTTGCTGCTCGACGATGTTCTTGACTTCTTTGGCGGCCGTTTCCGTAAGAATCACTGCCATGTGTTTCACTCCTTCGGATCGTTTTGCCCCATTGGGCGTCACTCTAATACTCCGACACGGTCTATCTTGCGGGTCCGGTGTGTGCCACTGCTCTGTGAGCAGTGATTCGTCCATGTGAAAACTCACCCGCAGGATTCGTCGTGTCTATCCACTAGTTTGTTCCCGACTTTCTTGTTTCCAAGCGCACCGGCACGATGTCGAATGCGAGCTGAGCCAGTACGATTTTACTCATGAATTCCAGCAACCCCTGATGCACCTTTTGCATCGGCCCCGTGATCTGACACGTGGCCTCAAGCGTGCATGGCCCGCTGTGGTCATGCGACGGCGACAAAGAACAGCATTGGGTCAGCCGGGTCGATCCGTCGATGGCTTCGATCACATCAACCAGACAAATCGCATTCGCTGATCGCGCCAAACGATAGCCGCCCTGCACACCCCGCGCGGACGTCACCAGATCGTGGCGAACGAGCTGACTGAGCACCCCCGACAATACGGGCAGCGGAATGCTCGTCACCTCGGAAAGTCTCCGCGCGCTAATGGTCCCCGGAGCGTGCCGGGCCAATTCCGACAACGCCACCAACGCATAATCCGCTTTTCGGGTCAGTGCGAGCAACGGTACCTCACGATAATCCGGACCAAAACGGTCCGGCTACTAATATACGACCAAAACGGTCCGCATTCAAAGTTAAAATGTACCAAAATGGTAAGTATTTATCATTTTCACGGTTTTGAGCCTATCCCAATGATCCCTCTCTCTCCCAAGGGAAGGGCAGGGGTGAGGGTTTTCGGGAGGCTTGGGCATGGGTTGCTACCACGACCCTGCGTCTGGACACGTTTACACCCCGTAATTCAAGTCCTATATTCGCCCGCATGGATTGGGGCCTGCAAAATCGACTGAATTCGATCATTTCCCCGCAGACCGGGCGATGCGTGATGCTGGCCGTAGATCATGGATATTTTCAAGGACCCACCACCGGCCTGGAGCGTCCCGCCGAGACCATCCGCCCCCTGCTCCCTTACGCCGACTCCTTGATGGTCACTCGCGGAGTGCTTCGTTCGAGCGTGGATCCCGCCAGTCGAACACCGATCGTGCTGCGGGTTTCAGGAGGCACGAGCGTTCTGAAAGAGGACCTTTCCGACGAGGACCTGACGGTTTCGGTCGAGGACGCAATCCGGCTCAACGCGGCCTGCCTCGCGATTTCGATTTTCGTCGGGTCAGACAACGAGAAGCAGACTCTCACTAACCTGGCTCGACTCTGCGATGAAGGTCAGCGTTATGGGATTCCGGTCCTGGCGGTCACCGCGGTTGGAAAGGAAATGGTCCGCGACGCACGGTACCTGGGTCTGGCCTGCCGCATCGCCGCGGAGCTTGGTGCGCACATCGTCAAGACGTATTACTGCGAGGGATTTGAAAAAATCGTCGCGGGATGCCCGGTGCCCATTGTGGTAGCCGGCGGGAAAAAAATCGAAGAGCGCGACGCGCTCAAGCTCACCTACAACTCTGTTTCCGCCGGCGCGGTCGGCGTCGATATGGGCCGCAACATCTTCCAATCCAAGTGGCCGGTGCAAATGATTCGCACAGTTCGTCAAATCGTCCACGACAAGAAGACGGACGCCCAAGCCTGGGACGAACTCCAACGCACCATCGGTTGACTACGAAATCTATCCACAGAAGACGCCGAAGACACAGAACAAGGCATCATCAAGCAATGAACCGTTCCAGGGAATCAATTGAGCAGGATCCTCAAACAGCAGCGATCATCGGCGCCGCCATCGAGGTCCATTCTACTCTGAAGCACGGATTTCTAGAGCCGGTTTACCAGGCGGCATTGACAATCGAGTTGGCAGCACGCGCAATACCATTTCAACGCGAAGTGGAATTGCCGGTATTTTACAAGGGTCATCGCTTGGGATGCGCCTATCGCGCCGACTTTCTCTGTTTCGAGCAAATAGTGGTCGAGCTAAAGGCACTCCCTGCCCTTACCAATACCGAGCAGGCTCAAGTGCTCAACTACCTTCGGGCAACCGGTTTTCATCGGGCACTGCTGCTGAATTTCGGAGCTTCAATGTTGCAGATTAAAAGGCTTGTTCTTGGGATGGAACATCACGCTGGTCCGTAGCTTGAGTCGTCAGAGCAGAAAACCAAAGATACTTTCGTCGTTTTTTTCTGTGTCTTCTGCGTCTTCTGTGGATAGGTCATTTAATCTGGTCGGCGTAGAGCGCGAGTTCTTCTTCGAAATCGCGCATCTTGATCCCGAACATGCGCTCCGCGATGGTGGGGTCGCATGTGCTGTCTTCCTGCGACATTTGGACCTGGCCCACGTCGAAGCGGAACAGGCCGGCGGATTTGACGAACATCTCGGCCAGAGCCATCAATGGTGTGCTGGCCACGGCGATGGCCTTCGCGACGGGGACCGGCTGGGAAACCAGTGGCTTCCAATTCTGTACGCCGGGAATGAGTGCGCGGCAAGTTTTGTAGAGTTCTATCCACGAATAGGGGCGAGGTCCGCCCAATGGGATGACCTGCCCGAAGCTTTCGGGCCTCACGAGTGATTCGACAAAGCAATAGGCCACATCCTTGACCGAAACCGGCTGCATCCTCGCAGTTCCGCTTCCGAAGTAGGGAATCACCGGCGGCAGGAGGCCGCACATAAAGCGCTTCATCAGTCGCATGAATTCCCCCTCGGGGCCGTGGATGATGCTGGGGCGAAAGATGGTCCAATCCATGCCGCTTTTTCGCACAAGTTCTTCCGCGGCCCACTTGGTCTGGTGGTACTTGGAAACAGCGTCCGGGCGAGTGCCAAGGGCTGACATATGCAAATAGCGACAGATTCCGCGACTTCGGACCGCATCGATGACGTTTTGAGTTCCCTTTACGTGGATGCGGTGGAAAGTCTGACCGCGAAGCGGGCGGGCGATGATGATGCCCACGAGGTGAATGCCCGCCTGACACATCTGCGCCGCGGATTTCAATGCCAATTCGTCGAATAGGTCGCCGACCACGGACACCAATCGCTCCGGGTTGACCTCGCGGTGCTGAGCCAGGAGCTTTTCGGGTGAGCGGACCAGGCAAACAGGAGTGATGCCGCGGGCGAGCAGCTCCCGGACGATCGACCGACCGACGAAACCCGTCGAGCCGGTTACGAGTACATGAGTAATACGTGCATCCGCTTCCATGATTTGTTCCGTGCGTTCCTGACTGCGCGCGAATGCTAAGATCGGGCGGGACGATGGTAAAGTCGCGAGCTTTCAAAAAAGAAGCGAATACGAGCGAACGCTCACCCTTCCAGCATCGAGGCGATTTCCTCGGTGGTTGGGGCCGGAGGGATGCGCTGGATCGGCTCGTTGTGTTCGTCGAGGCGGACGACGCGGGGCTTGTGGCGGCCTTCGCGAACGGTGGCCTCGTCGAGCCAGCAAAAGGACATGATGATGATTCGGTCGCCTACGCAGGCATGTCTTGCTGCCGCGCCGTTCATGATGAAGCGGCGCGAGCCGAAGGGTTCGGCGATGATATAGGTTTCGAGGCGGGCGCCGTTGTTAATGTTGGTGACGAGGATTTTTTCGTAGGGGTAGAAGCCGACGGCCTCCATCAGCTCGATGTCGATGCCCAAGCTGCCCTCGTAGTGGAGGTCGGCGTGCGTCACACAGGCTTGATGGAGCTTGGACTTGAGCAGTTCGATCTTCATGTTGTTGGTTCCGGATACAATAACTGTTACCCGACACACCGTTTCGTTTGCCGCGTCCCTGCCACATGATTTTGCCTGGACAGAGGGCGTTTGTCAAAGGAACTGTTCAAAATGCCCGAAGGGATAAGGGTCGCATGCCGTAACCTTGCGACAGCGTCTCATTTCGGGGCTAGAATAAGCGTAGGGAAGAACACGGTTGAAGCCGCGGGGCTGCGGCGATTGGAGGTCATCATGATGAAACTGCTGCTTGCCGCCATTGTTCCAATCGCGGGAGTGGGACTTTGCATCGGGTTTTGCTGAGGGCACCCCATGCGCATGCTCGGTACGGGCATGGTGGTTGCAGGGGTGCCGTTAGTGGCGATGGCGTTTCCGAAACGGCGCGGGCCGAAGTAGACGCGAATGGCGACTCGAAGGAAAGGGCGATAATGTAGGGCGGTTTTCACCTGTGGTGTTGTATGAGGCAGTATCATGGATGACGTCCGAAGCAGGCACGAAGCGTGGCTTCTCCAGGCGGAGGACGATTTTCGCTGGGGCCAGGATTCGCTGACGACCGGTCATTTCGCACAAGCTTGCTTTATTGCTCAACAAGTAGGCGAGAAGGCGATGAAAGCGCTTGCGTTTCAGCGGGGTTTCGACCTTGTCAAATCGCACTCCATTGCTCGAATGACCAAGGAGCTTCACATTGATGGAGAGATTCGCCAGATCGCAACGATGCTCGACCTCTATTACGTTTCCGCCCGGTATCCGGATGTTCTTCCGGACGGTGTTACGCCGTTCGAGCATTTTACAAGGGAATCGGCGCAAGAAGCCTTGGAGTACGCCCAACGCATTCTTGAGCGAGTACGCAGCGAGATAGCCGGTCGATGAGCATATTGAGTAAGTACACACCGAGTCAGCCTTTGACGCCGCTGAACATCAAGGGAGTCGAGGACCTGCTTCGCGAGGCGCTGATGACTCGTGTCGAAAAGGCGTACCTGTTTGGAAGTGTTGCGGACGGCACGTACAAGGCGGACAGCGATATCGACATTATTTTGATCAAGGATTCGAGTTTACCTTTTGCCAAACGAGGTACCGAGTTTTTGGATTTGTTCGAGATTCACCCGGAGATTGATATTCTCGTGTATTCTCAGGTGGAATTTGACCGGCAGTTGGAATCTCCCGGCCCAGGATTCTGGCGCACCGTGAAGCAGACCATGCGCCGGATGATCTGACCGGATTTTCCACGATTTATAGATTGCCCACCACCGATTCAGCAACCCGCGTAATCGATTCAGCTTTCACCAATTCGAAAGCTGTCTCGATGTCGATTCCGAATTCGCGGTCGCCGTCGGCAACAGGGATGTGCAAGCGAACGGCGTCGAAAGCGTGGCGGATCGCCGGGGCAAGTTCGGTCGCTGGAGTAAATTCCAGGGCCTGTGCCGCCAAGAGTAATTCGATGCCCAGCACGCGCTCCACGTTGTCCACGATTTGCCGGCATTTCAACGCCGACGTGGCGCCCATGCTCACGTGATCCTCCTGACCGCCGGAGGTTGGGATCGAATCGACGCTTGCCGGATGGCACAGCACTTTGTTCTCCGCCACCAGCGCCGCCGACGTGTACTGTGCGATCATGAATCCGCTGTTAAGCCCGCTGTTGGATACCAACCCGGCAGGAAGTCCGTAGTGAGAATCGTTGACCAGCAGGTATTGGCGGCGTTCGGAGATACTGGCGAGTTCGGCCGTTGCGATGGCCAGGTAGTCAAGCGTCAGCGCCAATGGCTGGCCGTGGAAATTCCCCCCGCTGAGGATGGCCCCCTCAAACACGAGTGGATTGTCCGTGACGCTGTTGATTTCGCGATACGTCACCTGTTCGACGTGGTCGAGCGCGTCGCGGGTTGCGCCGTGAACGGCAGCCACGCAGCGGAGCGAGTACGGGTCCTGCACGCGCAAACCGTAGGGCTTGCTGGGGGCAGGGGGCCGGTTCGACAGGAGTTCGCGTAAGTTGTGTGCTACGGCAAGGGCGCCGGGATGAGGCCTGACGGCGTGGATTCGACTGTCGAACGGTTCAGTACGGCCGCGCACGGCTTCCAGGGACATGGCCGCAAGGATGTCGGCGATCTTGCAAAGTCGGCGAGCGTGCAAACAAAGCGCGGCGGCATAGGCAGACATAAACTGCGTGCCGTTGATGAGAGCCAGTCCTTCCTTGGCTGCGAGCTTGACCGGGTGAATGTCGGCGGCCGCGAGAGCGTCACCGGCTTTTGCGGTTCGACCGTTCGCCCGCACCATGCCGCGTCCGATCAGGGGCAACGCAAGATGCGCCAAAGGCGCGAGGTCGCCGCTTGCTCCGAGTGAGCCTTTCGATGGAACCATGGGCAGCAAGTCGGCGGAGAGCATTTGGATAAGCGTTTCGAGCGTCTGAGGACGGATGCCGCTGTGGCCTTGCGAAAGCGATAGAGTCTTGAACAACATCATCAATCGGACAATGTCGTCCGGCACTGGCTCGCCGACGCCGACAGCGTGGGACATCAGCAGGTTTTCCTGTAGGGTCTCCAGTTGGTCGGGCGAAATCTTGCGGTCGCAAAGCGATCCGAAGCCGGTGTTGATTCCGTAGAACGGGCGGTCCTGCTTGATGAGCTGGTCGAGTTGGCCCCGGTTTTTCGTGACCTTAGCCATCACCGATGCGGCCACGTTCACTCGAATCGGGCGTCCGAAGGCCTGGTCGATGATGGAAGGGGTGAGTTCCCTGCCATCTATCTGCACGGTGAGGGGTTTGTCATTCATGGGCAGAACCGTTATCGGCGGCCAACACCGCTCCCTAACGGGCGCGGTACTGATACGCGGCAAACGATAGACCGGACCATTGCGCCCGTCCACCGGCGCGGGCGTGTTGCTAAGAGACCGCGTCTGGAGTGCGGGAACGTGGTTTTGGACGGGTGGCCAATGCTCTGCCCATTGCAACTTGGGGCCATGATTCTCCCCGGCGTTGAACTACCACTTCTCGCTGATCACATTTCGCGATCGAATTGCGCGCGCCGCGTATGTTCTGGTGAGTGAACGTTGGGGGTGGGTGCGTTCGCCTGCTCCAACGACTCCTTTGGGAAGGGGCCGCATGGCGGAAATAAAAAATGACGAAACAAAGCCGTTTTTCAGTGAATCTTTTCAAGAACCCCAGTTTCCATGCTGCAAACGCGGTTGCGTCGCTTGCGTGGCGCTTTCTTCCAGCCTTCGCGGTGCCTTCTCCTTCTGGCCGGAGACCTCGGGAGGCTTCCAACTCCGCTCCATCTCGGTCGCGGGGCAGATCGGGGCCATGACAGATTTTACGAAATCGAAGGTCCAATATTTAAAGCGTTACACTGTCCAGTTTGCTTGTAGGTCGCTATCCGCCGATAATGAAATGGAGTCATATTTCTGGGTGAACGAAGCGTGCCAGAGCCAGCTGCGTAGATATTGCAAGATGAGCCAATCCGACCATCGAGGGAGATAGCATGTGCGGAATTATCGCGTACGTAGGTCAAAAAGCCGCCCTTCCGATCCTCCTCGAAGGACTGCGGCGGTTGGAGTATCGCGGGTATGACTCGGCCGGCGTTGCGCTGGTTAACGGGCCTGAAATCGAGATTACCAAGTCGGCCGGGCGGCTGTCCTGCCTGGAACAGCTCGTCGATCCCCACAAGGCATCGACAACGGGCATCGGGCATACCCGCTGGGCGACCCACGGGGCTCCCACGGATGTGAACGCCCACCCGCACCCGGATACAAGCGGACGGATCGCGGTCATTCACAACGGGATCATCGAAAACGATCGTGCTCTGCGGACCTATCTGGAGCGACAGGGCGTCACGTTCCGCAGCGAGACGGACACCGAAGTCCTCGCTCACCTTATCGCCATGTTCTACCAGGGAAACCTGGAGCAGGCGGTTCGCAAGGCGCTTCAAGAGGTTTCCGGAACGTATGGAATTGCCGTCGTGGCCGCGGACGAACCCCATGTGGTGGTCGGCGCGCGGCGTGGAAGCCCCCTGCTCATTGGCGTGGGCAAAGGCGAACACTTCCTCGCTTCTGATCCCGCGGCGGTGCTCGCGCATACTTCGCAGGTCGTATACCTAAAGGACGGCGAGATGGTGCGGATCACGCCGGATAACGTGCGGATCACGACGCTCGACGCCATTCCGGTGCAGCGCGAGTCCGAAGAAATCGAGTGGACGCTCGAACAAATTGAGCTCGACGGCTACGAGCACTTCATGCTCAAGGAAATCTACGAGCAGCCCGCATCGCTGGAAAACTGCCTGCGAGGGCGCATCGACCTGAAGGAAGGCGCGGTGCATCTGGGCGGACTCCGCGATTGCACGCGGGAACTGACGCGGGCCAAACGAATCATTCTGACGGGCTGCGGAACGGCATGGCACGCGGCGCTGGTCGGCGAGTATCTGTTTGAAGAACTGATCCGCATTCCGACGGAAACGGAATACGCCAGCGAGTTTCGTTATCGCAACCCGGTGATCGACGACGGCACCGTGGTGATCGCGGTATCGCAAAGCGGCGAAACCGCGGACACGCTCGCAGCGCTGGGCGAGGCCAAGAATCGCGGCGCCCTCACGCTGGGCGTGGTGAACGCGGTAGGCTCAACAATCGCGCGGGAGACCGACGCGGGCGTGTATCTGCACGTAGGCCCGGAGATCGGAGTGGCCAGCACCAAGGCATTTACGGGGCAGGTCGCCGTGCTCGCCCTCATAGCATGTTATCTTGGCCGGCGCAAACATCTTTCGCCCTCGGTTTCGACGCAATTCGTTACCGCGCTATCCGAAATTCCCAGGCAAATTGCCGCGATTCTCGAACATGCCGAGGACGCAAAGGCCATCGCCGAGCGGTACGCGAATCCCGACGCCGGGCAGGAAAACTGGCTCTACCTGGGCCGGGGATACAACTATCCCGTCGCCCTGGAAGGCGCGCTGAAGCTCAAGGAGATCAGCTACATTCATGCGGAAGGGTTACCCGCGGCGGAGATCAAGCACGGCCCGATCGCGCTGATTCAAGAGGGAATGCCCGTCGTGGTCATCGCCCCTGCGGGAAGCCAGTACGACAAGATCATGAACAACATTCAGCAGGTGCGGGGTCGGGGTGGGAGTGTGATTGCGATCGCCACCGAGGGGGACCGCGAAATCGCGAAGATGGCCGATCACGTGTTCTACATTCCGGATACGCTGGAGCCGCTCCAACCACTGCTCACGGCGATCCCGCTGCAATTGATCGCGTACCATGCGGCGCTCTTGCGCGGATGCAACGTGGACAAGCCAAGAAATCTGGCCAAGAGCGTGACGGTGGAATAGGCCCGGGCAGGAGCCCTGGGGCCCTAATCGGCCTTGCCGAACGCCACGCCGATCAGGAATCCGCGAATGCCCTGAGTGCAATGGGTTACCCGAGCGGGCATCCACGCGCCGGAATTGTCCTCGGTGAATTCACGCAAAAACAGCGGCGTGTGAGTTTCGAGCTTTCGTTTGATCCAGAAGGCACACCCGGTTTCCGAGACGTTGTGCATGGAGACGGCAACCGCCTTTTGGTTCACGTCTTCGGTCATTTCCAACTGTACGCCTTCGGAAATTCGAGCGTTGTGGCGCTTTCCGGCGTACGAGTCAACCTCGCCGCAGTCGGCGGCACTTTCGATGAGGTGCGCCACGCTCTTGAGGTTCTTTTCAACGGGTGGATTGTTTTTGATCGCCATATTTCACCTCGCAGTCATTGTCCTCAAACAGCTTCGGCCACTCGGGAGGGCCGCGGTAGGAACTCACGTCCGGGAACGACCCCCATTTCCTTCCGATGTTTTGTCATGATGGACCGGCCCGGAGTAGCCATCGATCCAACTATTGCACAAGCATTGCCTTCAGACCGCTTCTACAGATGTCTTGCAGTTTCTCGCCGATTTCAGCGGGGTCCGCCGTTTCGTGGGCGGTGCCTTCGCCCCGAATCAAACCGGCCAGAAAATCATTCGCGCCGAGCGTCCCGTCATTTCCGGAATAAAACAGCGTGAAGATGGAAATACCCAGGGCGTCGGCTTTGTCCGCCGAGTCTTCGGCCCAATTCACGAGGTCCGCATCGCTATATCCCGGAATGCCGGAATTCGGCATACCGTCGGTTACGAGGACGATCGCCTGCGGCAAGTCGACGGAGGTGGAGGTAGCGAGCACAGCGAGGGCCTGATCCAGACCGGCCCCGATATTCGTACCGCTGCAAGGCGGCATGCCGGCCGACCCACAGTTCTTGATCTTTCCGATGGAAGTCGAGAGAGCTGCGTAGTCCGTGTTGACGCTCTTTAAGCCGCTGACGGTTTGGCCGTACCCCGTGAAGGTGACCAGGCCCAACATGGTGTCGGGCGCGTTGTCGTGAATGCAGTCCAGCAAGCCCTGGTCCGCAAGCCTTGCTTCGTCGATTTCATCGACAAAAGAACCGGTCACGTCCTGGGAAATGACTACGTCCCAGCGCTGCGCCCGGCCCATTGCCGCGGTTGCCGAGGCGGACACCTCCGTCGAATTCCTGCCAAAAATCGGGGCAAAGAACAGGTTCACCGCGTTGTTGTTTTTCTTGGACCGATTGGCAAACACGTGAATGGCATTCACCGGGGTGTCACCCGCCGTGAAAGCGGAAGAGTCCCAATCCCAGTTTCCCAGAACAACGTCCGCGTCTGCGACAACGCTGCCGTATTTCGAATGATTCATGTTGGCGTATTCCTGGGCCGTCTGGAGTGCAAGCGTCTGATCGGGAAGCATCTGAAGTCCCGCCAGCGCCGCGGCATCGGCGGCGTTCTGCAATTCCGCGCGCACGTTATAGATGTGGCCCACATCCACGGTCAGAGCGGTGAAACCCAGCAAAACGACCAGGAGGACGAGAGAGAAAATGGCGGCCACGCCCCGACGGCGACGCTGTCCGAAGTTCAATAGGCGCACAATCATCTATACCTCCTGGGGAGGAACCAGGGTCGAATTCGGAATGCTCGGCGCACAGACCAACGAAACCCAAGGATCAATCAAGCTTATGATGCGACGTTCGAGAATCAACGTCCGCATCGTCGCGAGTTTTTTTGATTCTCCCCCGTGCCATCTCGTGGCATCGATTGCGCCGCGGCAGGAATTGCAGGTCCGAAAAGCTTAGAAAAATGGCTCCGGACATCCGGCGCATAACGTAGACTTTCCGGTCGGGTTGTGCCGAGACTCCCTGCTTACGACTGGAGAAACAAACAATGAGCGAAGCAAAATCACACCAAAGAAAGCAATATCTCATCAATCCGGGCTTTCAATGGAAGGTGGCCGGCACGATCGCCGTGGCGGTGTTCCTCTTTGCCATCCTGATCAGCATTACGCTGTATGGCACGCTGCATCAGCAAGCGCGGCTGCGCGCGGCGGACCCGATGGGTTACACCGCATCGGTGACGTCGGTGATGGTTTGCTTCGCGCTGGGGTTTGCCGCGATCACCGCCGGAGGCGTCGGGCTGTGGTCGATCTTGATGACCCACCGGATTTGCGGTCCGATGTTCGTCATGAAGCGGTACCTGCTGGAAGTTGCCCAGGGGCGACTGCCGTCGCTTCGGCCCTTGCGAAAACGCGATGAGTTCAAGGATCTGTACGAGGCGTTCGACCAGGCTCTTTCGGCTCTTCGCTCGAACAAGCAACGCGAGCTGATGCAATTGAATACAGCATTGGAAGCTGCCCGCCAGGCCCAAAGCAAAGATGCGGGCACCACGCAACAGATGATCGAGACGGTCATGGAGCGAATTGAATGGCTGCGGGCGAAGGCCCAGGAGTCGCTCGCGGAGTGCAAGCCACAGGGAGAAAATAACGCGGCACGTCCGGCTCAGGCGATTGCGCACCAGCCGGCATGACCTTGCCGGCAGTCGAAACCATCAGAGCGAATCAGTCTGTGACCCGGTGAATGGAAACACCCAGGACGTTGTCGTTGCCGGTTTTGATGCGACGTATCCCTTCGTCGTTGAGCGGAACGGCGAGCTTGATGTGAGCACAGGCCGCATCGCCCCCTTCGCAGATGACATTATCCATCTCCTCGACGTTGACGCCCGCCAAACTGATTTCGTTGAGGGTGTGAGCCAGTACACCCGGACGATTGAGGTGGCGGATCACAAGCACGAAGCGGGCGCGGGATTTTACGGCCAGGTTGACGCAATTCACTACTCGACCGGTGTGCAGGTATTCCTGAACAACTCGCACGGTTTCAGCAGCAATGGCGTCCTGGGCCTGGTCCGTGGATGCGCCGATATGGTGCGTGGCGCAGATGACGCCGCCGGCATCAACTATCGCTGCTCGAAATTCGCCGGCGCCCCCGCCGGGCTCATCGGGAAATACATCGAGCCCCACGCGCAAGTCTTTCTCTTTCACCGCTCTGGCCAGGGCCCCGTAATCCACAACATCAGCCCTCGACGTGTTGATCAGGTAGCTGCCGGGGGCCAGGTTGTCCAGCACGCTTGCGTCGATGATCCGTTTGGTTTGAGGGGTGGCGGCCAGATGAATGGAAAGGATGTCGCAGCGCGACGCCAACTCCGAGGCGCTGCGGCAATAGACCATCCCCAGCTCGTCGGCCATTTGCGGCGTAAAGGACCGGCTAAAGGCCGCCACGTTCATTTCGAACGCTTTGGCCCTCGCGGCCACGGCAAGCCCAATGGAGCCAAGCCCCACAATTCCGAGAGTCCTGCCCTTGAGGCCCCGGGCCTTGGAATACTCCTTCTTGTTCCAACGCCCCTCGCGCAAGTCCACGGTGTTGTCCACCACCCGTCGATCCAGGGCCAGGATGAGCGCGAAGGTCAGCTCGGCCACGGCAATGGAGTTCTTCCCTGGGCAGTTGGCCACGAGAATGCTTCGCTGCGAAGCGGCGGCAACGTCAATGGTGTTGACCCCGGCGCCGGCGCGCACCACGACGCCCAGCGTGTCGCCGGCCGCAAGCATGGGCTCGGTGACCTTGGTGCTTCGAACGATAAGGACCGCACACTTCGTAGAGGCGATCGCAGCGCGCAGCGCCTCTCCGTCCAGCTTGGGCTCGAAGATGACCTCGCAACCTGCTTCGCGGAGGCGTTCGACGCCCCAGGATTCGAACTCGTCCGCAATGAGGATGCGCATGCTTTCCGTCCCTCGACCCGATGCCCGTTCCATACGGGATTCGGTCCGAGTACTCTGCACATCTCTGCCGGGGGCGTCAATATCCCGTGCTGCGGCTCTGACTAGGTCCCGGAATGTGTGAGCGTCGGCACGCCGGGAACCGACACACAATTCCTTACGCAACCCGTTTCCGTGAATGTGCGGATGATCCTCACCACTTCATCTGCGATGGCATTCTGGGCCTGTTCCGTGGAGGCGCCCACGTGGTGCGTCCCATACACTTGCGGGATTTTGCCCACCGGGTCGTGAAATTCCGTATCCGATGCGCCGGGTTCCGCTTCGTAAACGTCCAGAGCGGCGCCGGCGATGTCGCCCCTCTGCACGGCACGAGCCAGCGCTGCCTCATCCACCACACCGCCGCGACAGCAGTTGATGACGAAGGAGGTCGGCTTCAAGAGGGCGAGTTCCTCCTCGCCGATCATGTGCCGTGTTTGGGTTCCACCCGGCACATGCAGGGAAAGAAAATCGCATTCGGCCAGGAGATCCTTGAGTTCCATTCTCTTGAGTCCGAGCTCGCATTCGAACTGCGCATGGGCCACGACGTCTGAATAAATCACGTTCATTTCGAAGGCTCTCGCACGCCGGGCTACTTCATAGCCGATGCGCCCAAGCCCGACGATGCCCAGTGTTCGCCCTTTGAGTCCGCGGGCCTTGCTGTATTCCTTCTTGTTCCACACCCCGCGCCGCAAGTCATCGGTTTCATCCACAATCCGACGGTCCAGGGCGATCATCAGCCCCAGCGTCAGTTCGGCAACGGCCACGGAGTTTTGCCCTGGGCAGTTCGAAACGCGCACTCCCAGCCGGCCCGCCGCCTCCAAGTCAATCGTGTCCACACCCGAACCAGCCCGGATGACCAGTTGCAGGCGCGGGGAAGACCCCAGGTGGTCGGCTGTCACTTGCGTGCTGCGGACCACGAGCACATTGCACTGCGAGGCTCGGATGGCGTTCGCCAGCGATTCACCCTTCAGGCCCGGCTGAACGATGATTTCACAGCCATCCGCGGCCAGTGCACGAACGCCAAGATCGGGAAAACTATCTGCGATTAGGACTTTCATGTAGCAGCCTCCTTTGGGACTTGGTCAAACGTCCTGACTCGTAGCGGAGCACGTTTCATGCCACGCGGGCACCAAAAAGGAAGGAATTTCGCACTTACCTGCGCATTGGCTGCGGCATTTCGCGCAGGCACAGTGTTGGAATGCTCGAAGACGCTTTTTCAAGGAAAGAGGGGCCTGAACATCGCAAGACGGCGAACCGCGCGGCCGCAGTCTGCCGACCGAATCGAATCAGAAGTGCGTTAAGTTCGTCGGTTATTGGTTTTGCCGTTTGCGTAGATTCTGATCGAGCAAAGGAGAAGAACCGCAAGACACGCGGCTTTCCACAAGAGCAACCACCAAGGATCCCACCACGCTCCGGTTCGCGCTTCGACGATGTCGGAAATGCCAAATAAGACGAATGTGGGGGCACTGATCCAGATTGGCCGGCGCGATTTCCGTTGCCGTACAAGTCCGAAAACGCCAAGGCCCAGGCCTACTGCGATCCAAAAACCCGCTTCAATGTGGTTTACAAGCTGAAACACACCGACTCAGTTCGAAGCCGACTGGTGAAAGCGAACGACTGCACGCGTTTCGGTCATCACGTTGGCGGCTTGGGTTGCTCGGCTTCCTCCTTGATCACGATCACCGGAGCGATTTTTTCGAGGTCGGCCTGAACCGCGGCAGCCTCGCCCACCACCACGATGACGAGCTTGTCCTTGTCGATCAACTTGTTGGCTACCTGGTGCAGTTTCTCTACGGTCGTTTCCTTCACGCCGTTCAAGAACCTGGTCAGATAATCCTTGGGCAAGCCCGCGTATTCGATGAGCCAAAGGTCACCGACCACCTGGCCGGGGGTTTCGCGATTGCCGGCGAAGCTTCCGGCGAGATAGGACTTGGCTACATCTGCCTCGCTTGGCTCAGGAGGTGTGGCCTCAAGGCGGTCAATTTCGCTCAAAATGACTTTGAGCGTTTCGGCGGTTGATGGGTTTTTTGTAAATGTCGAAATCGTGAAGGAGCCGGCGAAACGCTGAGCGCTCCAGCCGCCGCGGGCGCCGTATGTCAGCCCCTTCTCTACGCGAATGGCCTTATTCAGTCGGCTGCTGAAACTGCCGCCAAAAACCTGCGACAGGACTACCGTCGGAAAATAATCCGGGTCTTTGCGCGTGATTCCGCGGGCTCCGACGCGAATCTGGCTCTGCACCGAACCAGGCCGGTCCACCAGATAAATTTGCGTGGGTCCGGCGTCGGGAAAAGTCGGGACCATCAACGCAGGTTTTTCCACATCGACCTTCCAGTCGCCAAAGGTCTTCTCCGCCATGTCCCTGGCGGCCTTCGGTTCGATGTCGCCCGCAATGTACAACACGGCCGTATCAGGGCGGACAAACGTGTTCCACCACGTTCTCAGATCATCCACTTGCAGAGCCTGCACGTTGGCCGGCTCGCCGATCGCCGTTCGGGAGTACGGGTGCGAGCCGAACACGCGTTTGCGAAGTTCACGGTCGGCCGCGTACTCGGGCGTTTTGGCCTGGATCATCAAGCCCAGCAATTCCTGTTGACGGAGAATCTCCAGCTCTTTCTCCGGGAATGTGGGCGTGCGCACGACTTCGGCCATCAACTTCAGCGCGGTATCAAATTTATCCGTGACGCATTGTGAGAAAACGCTGGCCACGTCGATGGACGCGCCGCCGCTGAGTGAAATGGCGTTGAATTCCAACTCCTCGGCGAGTTCCGCAGCCGAGTGCTTGGCCGACCCCTTGGTGACCATTTCGGAGGCGAGATACGCCGTGCCGGGTTTTTGCTCCGTCCAGGCCCCGCTCAATATTCCCAAAGTTGCAGTCACATAGGGAATTTCGTGGTTGGGGACGACCACCACGCGAAGTCCGTTGGGGAGCAGGAATTCCTCCGTCGGAAACTTGGGCACGGCAGCGAGCAAGGCCGCTGAGGGGGGCTCCTTGGGAAAGCCTTCCGGACGCTTCAATTCGGCACGGGCTCCGCCACGTTTGGCCACGCGATTGTCCGTTGGTGGAGGTACCGGCTCTGCGCCTTCGTCCCCCTCACTGCCTTTGCCGCCGAACAGCGATTTCAACACGCCGCCCAGTTCCGGCTGCACAGTGGCGGCGGTTTCCCGCTCGCGTACGAGATAGACTTTTGCCACGCGCAGCAAATCGTCCGTCGTGACGGCGCGAATCTTCGCCAGACGCTGGTTGGCCTTGTCCGCGCCGCCCTGGAGAACTTCATACGATCCGAGCAGATTGGCCTTGTTTTCCGCCGTCAGTGCGTTCATCACTTCCTGAGAGAGCAACTGGTTTTTCACCTTGTCGAGTTCTCGCTGCGTCACCGGCTCGGTGCGAGCTTTTTCGATGTGCTCGCGAAGGGAGTCCATGACTTTCTGCTTGTTTCCCCACGGCATAATGACAGCGCCGGCCCCGGCGATCCCGTCGTCCTCCAACGAGAACGCGCCGGCAACCGCGACTTGGGCAATCTGCTTGTCCTTGACGAGATCCTTGTAGAGGCGGCTGCTCTCGCCGCCTCCAACAATCGTCATGAGCATTTCCAATGGCAACCCGTCATCGTGTCCCTCCGGGACGCCGCGATAGACCAGGCCAATGATCGGGGCCGGCCCCTTTTTTTCCGGAATGGTGATGCTTCGCGCCTCAGTCTGAGGCGGCTCCTTGATCGCCAGCGCATCCGGCTTGGGCATCTTGGGCAGCCAGCCAAAATACTTCCTGGCGTTCGCCTGCACGTCGGCGTGGGTCACGTCGCCGACAACCACCAACGTCGCGTTCGAAGGAACGTAATTCTTGTCCCAAAACTGTTGCAACTCATCGATCGTCGCCGCCCGCAAGTGTGGGATTTGTCCGATCGGCGTCCACTGATAGGGGTGCTTTTTGAAGATCGCCGGCAGGAGCTTTTCCGGCACCGTGCCGTACGGCGAGTTGAGCGAGCCCATGCGCCGCTCTTCCTCCACTACCGCACGTTCCTTGTGAAAGCTCTCTTCGTCGATTTTCAGAAACGCCATCCGCTCCGCCTCAAGCCACAAGGCCAGCTCCAACTGATTCGACGGCAGTTCATTGATGTACGTTGTGTTGTCGAAGCTGGTATAGGCGTTGCAGTTTCCTCCGGTCTTGCGGATGGACTCGAAATGTTGCTCCGGCCCGAGTACGTCTGTGCCGCGGAACATCATGTGCTCGAACATGTGGGCGAAACCCTGCCGCTTGGGGTCTTCGTCTTTCGAGCCCACGTGATACCAGACCTGCACAGCCACGATGGGGCACGAATGGTCCTCCAAAGACAGGACCGTCATCCCGTTGTCGAGCACGATCTTCTTAAATTCGTACGGCTCCGCGGCCAAGGCATGGAACGACAAGCCGACACTGGCAAGCACAATCGTGAAAACCATTTTCATGCGAGTGGACATACATCCTCCTGTTTCAATTCTCTGAGTTCAATCCGCTCAATATCGCGCGCCGATGCGACCACCGCAAGCAACGACAGAATCTGACACGAGCGGTGCAACGCTTCCTTTTTCCGATGTTTTCCGATACTTTGGTTGCATGGCATCCACCCCCGTTGTCGATCTTCGCAGCGATACCGTGACCAGGCCCACACCCGAAATGCGGCGGGCCATGGCCGAGGCCGAGGTCGGCGATGACGTTTTCGGCGACGACCCGACGGTCAATCGGCTGCAGGAAAAAGTCGCGGCACTTCTGGGCAAGGAAGCGGCGATTTACGTTCCCTCCGGCTCGATGGCCAATCAAACGTCGATTCGGGCGCAGACCCAGCCGGGCGAAGAAATCATCTGCCACGCCGACAGTCACGTTTATCACTATGAGGCCGGGGCGCCAGCGGCCCTGTCGGGTTGTTCGCTTCGCTTGTTGCCCGGCGAACGGGGACTATTTGATGCGGAAGCCGTGCGGGCCGCGGTGAGGCCCCCCGACTCCCATTTTCCACGTTCTGCGCTGGTTGTCGTGGAGAACACGCACAATCGCGGCGGCGGAACGTGCTGGTCGGTCGAGGCCATTGCGAAAATACGCGAGGTCGCCGACGAGTTCAGCCTGAAAATGCACCTCGACGGCGCACGGCTGATGAATTGCTGCATCGCCAAAGGGCGCAAACCGACCGATTACACGAAGTACTTCGACACGGTTTCGATTTGCTTTTCCAAGGGGCTGGGCGCTCCGGTCGGGTCAGCCGTAGCGAGTACGCGGGACACCATCAAACGCGTGCACCGCTTTCGCAAGATGTTTGGCGGCGGCATGCGCCAGGCCGGCGTCATCGCCGCGGGCGCGCTCTACGCACTTGAACATCATGTCGAACGTTTGGCCGAAGACCACGCAAATGCCAAAAAGCTGGCACTCGCGATTGCCGAGATGCCCAACATCACGATTGACCTGAACTCGGTCGAAACGAACATTCTCTACTTCGACGTAAACTCCGCCTTCGGCCCGGCGAAGGCACTATGCGACACTCTCCGCGAGCGCGGCGTTCTAATGATCGCCACCGCACCGCAGCGCATCCGCGTCGTTACGCACTTGGATGTCTCGCCGGATTCCATTGATCGCGCGATTACGGTTTTGCGCAGCGCGACGGAAGGGTTAGAACGGACCATTAGGTAGTTTCAGAGAATCGCCATCGCCTGATAAGAATTGAAAAACGGGTAGCAGAAGATCGGTCAATACAATTTGCACATGTCATGGACCTTGCTGCAGTCCAACTGCGATAACTTCGTGAGTACTCCAGTAATTGACGGAGAAACCAGGACCTGACCGTCGAATCTCACTGGCGTCACGATATCCTGCTTTCGCAGCTCGCGGCTCGCAAGGGTTCCATCGCTTGCGGATCGAAAACTCAGTTTGAGAAATCAAGATCGTGTTTTCTTGGCGGCTTCGCGGAGCGACTCGGTTATTTCGTTGAGGCGGTCAAAAAGTCGACGATTGGTTCGCGGCTTACAACGCATGAGCGCATACTGGGCGATGAGCGGGAAGGTGATCGATGCGCACGAATAGACCACCACGTTATTGATGTAGGCGTCCTTGACCTTGCCCCAGCTTCGGGCTTCGCCGGGCGTTGCGCCGGAGAGGCCGCCCCAATGCGGCGCGTCGGTGGTGAGTTGCAGGAAGAAGTCGTGCCCGCCTTTGGAGGGGTCCATCAGAATTTGGTGGAGCGTGGGCTGCGTCTGCAAGTAGAAGTTCTTGGGCGATCCGCCGCCGATTTCGACCACGCCGTTGAGTTCCGCGTCGCGTACGATTGCGGCCGTCTCAATCACGTCGAGCACCGGATTGAGCATCACCGGCTTGTCGAACATGTGCGGGATGATGAGGTTCATGCCAATCGACGAGTCGCCGGGCGACGACGTGTAGATCGGGACGTCATACTTGGCGGCCACTGCCACGAAGGATTTTTCGGGGTGGGGGGCCTGCTTCCAGAGCGAGCGGCCCATGTGGTGGTGCATCCGCGCCGTCGAAAACGGCTTGGACATGTCGAAGCCTTTGAGCAGTTCGAGCACCTTGCTGTCGGTGGCCATCAGGGTGTCTTCTTCGCCGATGAAAACGTCGAAGATGCGGGCCACGCCGTCCTCGGCCAGGGCGTTGTCATCGACCTCGGCGCTGCCCTGCACCATGGGGAGTCCATAGGCCAGGTGCAGGTCGTGGTAGAGGTTCGCGCCGGTGGCGATGATGAAGTCCACGAAGCCGCGTTCGACGAGCGAGATGAAAGAGCCGCCCATGCCGATGGGGGTCATCGCACCGGCCACGGTAAGAGCGATGGTCGCGTTTGCCTCGATCATACGCTGGTAAAGCTGTGCGCCTTCCGCGAGTCGGCGGCCATTGAAGCCGCTGTGGGCAAATCCGTTGTCGATCAGATCGGCGACCGATTCGTTGCCCGGCAACTGCATGGGCAGAATCGGCGGCGCGTCGAGCCAGAAATCGTGGCCCGGAGTTTCGTACCCGTGGTCGCAGTCGGGACCGTGTTCGTGGTCGTCGCCGTGGTCGTGATGGTGATCGTGGTTTTCGCACTTATGCATGATTGCTGACTTCCAAACTCTGATTACCCATGAGACGAACCGGAGATCTTACTGCCTTGAATAGACTCCGCACCCTTCTGACCCCAAGCTGGAGTGAGTGCTGCTGACACTCCGTCATGCAGCTAATTATTTTGCGATTCAACACGCGTTGATTGAATGGCTGCACTCATTCCTAGCAACCCTAACATATTCCGCACAATTCGCAAGCGAAAAACATTTCACAAGCCAAGTTGATCGCGCAAGTATTGGAGACACCGTGTCTTATCGATGCGGATTTGGGTGGCGTCGTCGCGGTTGCGGACGGTGACGGTGCCGTCTTCCTTCGATTGGCCGTCCACGGTGAAGCAAAACGGCGTGCCGGCCTCGTCCATGCGGGCGTAGCGCTTGCCGATGGACTGCTTGGCGTCGTACTGGGCCGGAAAGTGCTTCTTGATCTCGCGGAAGATCGGCTCGGCGATTTCGGGCAGACCGTCCTTGGCGACCAGCGGGAAGACGGCGGCCTTGATCGGGGCCAGGCGCGGGTGGAACTTCATGAACTCCGGCGAGGCCCGCTTTTCGTCGAAGGAGTAGGCCTCGCAGATCACGGCGAGGGTGAAGCGGTCGGCGCCGGCGGATGGCTCGATGACGTGCGGCACGAAGCGCTCGCGCGGGGGACCGCCCGTCGCTTGCGCTCCGGGTTCGGGTTCCTCGATGACTTCGAAGGCGTTTTCGTTGTTCTTGGAGTGCTTGCCGTGGGCCTTCAAGTCGAAATCGCCGCGATGGGCCACACCCTCGAGCTCCTGCGGCTCGTCGGAGAAGGGGAAAAGATATTCGATGTCGGTGCAGGCATCGCTGTAGTGGGCCAGTTCCTCCTTGCCCTGCTCGCGTGGCCGGAGGTTGCCGGACTTGATGCCCAGAGACGTGTACCAGCCCTTGCGAAGGTCGCGCCAAAACTCGTACCACATCCGCGATTCCTTCGGATTGCAGAAGAACTCGATCTCCATCTGCTCGAACTCGCGCGAGCGGAACGTATAATTGCGCGGCGTAATTTCATTCCTGAATGCTTTGCCAATTTGGGCGACACCAAAGGGAATTTTCACCCGTGTGGAATCCATTACGTTCTTGAAGTTGGCAAAAATTCCCTGTGCGGTTTCAGGGCGAAGATAGACCTTGCTTTCCGGCGTTTGCTCAATTCCCGCATAGGTTTCAAACATGAGTTTGAATGGGGCCGGCGGGCCAAGTGGCGCGCCACACCGTGGGCAGGGGTCTTGCAATCCGGTCCCTTCTACGTTTTCGGTAGCGACATATTGCGTTACCTCCTGCATGGTAAGTGGGGCAGTCGGTTGTCCGTTTACCCGCGTGGCCATTCCGGCGAGCGTAACCTCTGGATTCTTAACGAGGGAAAGATTCGGTCCAAGTTTCTTACCCTTCGTTCTGGCCCAATTGAGTAATCGCGGAGAATCGAACTGACCGGTGATTGGAGTAAACACCTGAAGCAACGACTCCAGCCAAGGCGATGCGGTCGCGAGCGCGTCCCACAACTGATCTGCGCGCACGAAGTGGCCGCAGCCGGCGCACTTACGCATGGGATCCGCGAATCCCGCAAGGTGCCCGCTCGCCTCCCACACCTTCGGGTTCATGATGATCGAGCAATCAACGCCGACCATTTGGAATTCGCGGCCGTCGGGGCCGGGCGGCGGGTTGCGGACCATGTCCTCCCACCAGGCGTCCTTGATGTTTTTCTTTAGTTCGCAGCCCAGCGGCCCGTAATCCCAGAAGCCGCCGATGCCGCCGTAGATTTCGCTGCTGCCGAAAATAAACCCGCGCCGGCGGCAGAGGGCCACGATTTTTTCCATCTTTTCCGTCGATGCTGACATTTCGTCTCTCTTTCACTTCGAACACGCTCCTGCGGCGTCACAAGCGTTATACCGTCGGTCGCAACGGATTGAAACGGACAGCGGGCTAACCATCATCAGCGGGTTGATAAAGATCAAAAACTGGTGTCAAATATGGGCTGCTCTTACGATGAATCCTTGGGAGTTCGTAAGTGAGAACTCCGATCGTCCGGCGGTTGGCGCGTGGCCGGGCAATCGTAAGTGCCTTGAGATCGTCGATATTTGTTTCATCGCGTGTCCGGCGTGCAACCGACGGATCGCCATCAAACTACAATCATTAGATGGCATGAACCAGTGGAGGAATGATCGAATTGTCAACTCAGCAAGTTGCCACACTGTCCAACCCCGCAGCCCAGCTAACGCGGAACCCCAAAGGGCTGAAATTCGGCCCCCGAATCGGATTCGATCAGGCGCTCAAGCAACGGGTTGAAGACTATTTCAAGACCACGGGACTCGCTCAGCGCGACTGCCCGCGCATGTACGTCAAAACCGCCGTGATCGCGGCCAGCTTCGTTGCGACATACGTCTTGCTGGTGTTTTTCGCAACCGCATGGTGGCAGGCGGTTCCGCTGGCCCTGTTGCTGGGCCTTTGCACGGCGGCCATCGGATTCAACATTCAGCACGACGGCGGGCATGGAGGTTACTCCAGGCATCCTCTCATCAATAAACTGGCGGCCATCTCGCTGGACCTGATCGGCGGCAGCTCCTACATCTGGGCCCGCAAGCACAATTCCCTTCACCATACCTATTCCAACATCACCGGCCACGACGACGACATCAACCTTGGGGCGCTCGGTCGATTGTCGCCACACCAGAAACGACTTCGATTCCACCGGCTTCAGCATTTTTACCTTTGGCTGCTCTACGGTTTCCTGCCGTCGAAGTGGCACGTGTTTGACGACTTTCACAACCTGGCGATCGGGCGGATCGGCGAACACCCCTTTGCGCGGCCTCGCGGCTGGAACCTGGTGGTTTTCTTCGGGGGCAAGGCCGTGTTCTTCACCATTGCCTGGGTGGTCCCCATGCTCTTCCATCCCTGGTGGGTGGTTCTCAGTTTTTACTTTGCTGCGACCTACGTGCTGGGGCTTGTGCTCAGCGTGGTGTTTCAACTGGCTCACTGCGTCGAGGAGGCGGAGTTTCCCATGCCGCGCGTTGATACGGGGCGAATGGATAGCGATTGGGCTGTGCATCAGGTGCAAACCACGGTGGACTTTGGCCAGGGCAATCGACTGCTGTCGTGGTTCATCGGTGGGCTGAATTTTCAGATCGAGCATCACCTGTTCCCGCAGATTTGTCACGTGCATTATCCTGCCCTGGCCCCGGTCGTGGCGGAAACTTGTAAGGAGTACGGGCTTCGCTACACCGCGCAACCCTCGTTCCGCGCGGGGCTGGTTTCTCACTTCCGCTGGCTGCGGCGCATGGGAATGGCAGAAGCGACTTCGTAATCAGTACCGCAACCGCGAGGCCTGGTTGCGCAGTTGGGCGAGTCAATCGACCTTGGGGATAGCGCCGGGGCCGATTTCCGCGCAACCGGGGCTAGTGGTTCGACACGACCAAAACTGCGGGTAACACGGTGCGTTTGCCGATCCTTTTTCCG
>CXWL01122985.1_pt1 | contig 28611 bp, 30 predicted proteins | sample 590931 | NCBI WGS metagenome assembly CXWL01 (sample SAMEA3498368, study PRJEB10139) | groundwater metagenome | biome: water well; material: biofilm material | place: Germany | collected 2015-04-27 | reverse complement strand
GTCAATGGCAGCTCCTTTACCTGCTTCCTTGGCACGTGCTTGCGGAGATTCTGTTGCTTCTTCAGTGGCTTTTGATTGTAGTTGTACGGCTTGATTCTGTCGTGTTTCTATTGGTGCCGCCTGCTTAAGCACGGGCGAATGAGCCACATTTCCGACGTTCATGATCATTCCTTCGGTAACAGCACAAAATTGTGCCAGCATACGTTGCATGAGGAAACTTAGCGGAGACTTAGGTGAGCAATATGAAGCGACAAATAAGTTCTCAATATTTATGTTTTGGAATCACTCTATTGGATCAAATTAAATTACCTCCGGCAAAGCCGGAGGTTTATTGCTGGAGCGCCTCGAAGGCGCTGGTACCCAGTGATCCGCCTAAAGGCGGCTACAGTCCCAATTTCATTTGATCCTACCTTTCATCTTCTTGCTCTTGATGACGAATGTAGGCACGCACCATTTCTTCATCTAAACCGACTGTCGAAACAAAATATCCTCTCGCCCAAAATACCTCGCCAGTGAAATTCCTCTGTCTTCCACCAAAGTGCCTCGCTATCGTAATCGCACTTTTTCCCTTGATAAATCCCACCACATTTAAGACTGAATATTTCGGTGGCACACTCAAACATATGTGAACATGATCTTTCATCAAATGTCCCTCAACCACTTTACATTCTCTCTGCTGTGCCAACTCCCGGAATATCTCACCTGGATGCTGGCGCAACGTTCCATAAATTATTTTCCTTCTGCACTTCGGTATAAACACAATGTGATACTTACAATCCCATCTCGTGTGACTCAAACTTTGGTATTCTTTCATTGGAAACTCCTTCTTTTGATAGAGATAGAAGTTTCAAACCGACCGACGTATAGGTCAAACCTTGGTGAGTCCCCCGGCAGAGCCGGGGGATTACCGTATTTATTTAATAGAAAATTAGCAGAGTTCGTTATCTGATGTATACGNNAGAGCCGGGGGGTTACCTTATGTACTTATTCAACCACATTTGAAATTACGTTCTACATTTCCTTGTCATCTTATTGTAACAAATTGAGAATATTCTTCCGGCTCCAATCTATGGAATTAAAGGAAATATAAATGAAAACATTCTTAAAGGTCGCAGCGACCACTGCTGCAACATTGATGGCATTTTCTTCCGCTATCGCAGCAGAAATGACTGGTGCTGGTTCAAGTTTTGTTTATCCAATTGCGTCTAAATGGGCTGAAACATACAAGATAAATACTGGTAATAGCCTCAATTATCAGTCTATCGGCTCTGGAGGCGGCATTAAACAAATTAAGGCGAGCACCGTTGATTTCGGCGCGTCTGATATGCCGCTTTCACCTGAAGAACTTGACAAGGAAGGCCTCGTCCAATTTCCAGTGATTATGGGCGGAGTGGTTCCAGTTGTGCATATAGATGGCATAAAGCCAGGTCAACTGAAACTGACCGGAAAGGTTTTGGCAGATATCTACATGGGGAAAATTACCAAGTGGGTCTCCCCTGAGATTGCAGCTTTGAACCCAGGACTGAATTTACCAACTACAGACATCTCAGTTGTACACCGTTCCGATGCGTCCGGAACGTCGTTCCTTTTCACGGATTATTTGTCCAAAGTAGATGCCGACTTTAAATCAAAAGTTGGTTTTGGAACAGCTGTTAAATGGCCGACCGGTTTAGGTGGAAAAGGCAATGAAGGCGTGGCAGCAACCGTACAACGTATTAATGGTTCAATCGGTTATGTTGAATTTGCCTATGCGAAGAAAAACAAATTAGCTCATACACAGTTGAAAAACCGTGAGGGTGAATACGTTCAGCCAGATAATGAAACATTCAAAGCCGCCGCAGCAGGAGCCGCCTGGGATAAAACACCTGGATTTGCTGTGGTTTCCACCGATCAGCCAGGTAAAACAAGTTGGCCAATTACTGGCGCGACATTTATTCTGATGCACAAGTCACAGTCAGATGCGGTCAAGGGTAAAGAAGTTCTGAAATTCATTGACTGGTCTTACAAAAACGGTGGTGCTATGGCAACAGAACTCGACTATATTCCAATGCCAGCAGCCGTAGTTGAATTAATTGAAAAAACATGGAAAGTACAAATAAAGGATGCGTCTGGTAAGGCGATTTGGTAAAAATAGTTTGGTGTTTTAGATCAAGCTAGCGTAAGGTTTTCTTGTGTCCCGGCCGACTTCTTAGTCGGCTCTTTAATGGTATTTTTCTCATAAATTTATTTCTGTTTGTTTAAGGTGAAAATAGAAGAATGAGGTATATGTCAGTTTAATGGCATTGGTTTTGCATAAATTTAAATTCGTTGAATTCTCTGACGACTACGTACTTAAACCAATTAATTCAACCAGACCAATAATGCTTTATCTAAAAATATTCTAGCAAGCGGTGGAACTGTGAAGAAGTTCCATCTTTGGAACTTCTTCAGTCGGTTAATTCGCAGCCCGACGAACAAGAAGGTTCTGTGCGGTTGTTGATTGCTGATTTCCGTACAAGGTTGCCAGTACATCCCAAAATGCCGTAGAAGTTGAATCTCCGATGCCGAAGCCATTAAAGTGATTTGCAAGCCCCAAGGAGTGCCCAAACTCATGAACCACAATTGCTTGCGTCACATTACAATGACCATTCCCCAGATTTACGTAAACAGGTTTTGATTTAATTCCATTTTGGCTATCAGGCTGAATCACGTTTCCCATATTGGGACCTTCCGACACATTGGCGCAGTAACTTTGGTAATCGGTCGATCCTAATGGCACAAAGGACGTGCCATAACCAACCTGAATGAAATTGCCATTAGCTGGGATGACTGAAACAGGTTCTAAGATCAGAAGATTTCTCAACTTCGTATTGATTTGTGTAATGGCATTTTGTGCCTTACCTGCATAGTCTTGTTCAGTCGCGTTGCCACTCGTTGGAACAGGAATATAAACAAGTGTCTAGGCAGTTCAAACATATTTAAGGCTCTCAAACAGAGAAATATTAATAATTTATTGCAAAAATACAAATACTAACTATGTGTATGAGCCTTAATTAGAATTAGTCTTCATTTATTTGCAATAGAGGTCTGTGTAACAGTATTTAATAAATTGAAGGTATTGCAAAGGATGATTTTCAGCTATAATTTTCACATGAAAAAGATGTTCCGACTCTTTCTGCTGTGCATCATATTTGTAGCGATACCGTTCCAGGGGTTCGCTGCAGCGGCTATGGTGGACTGCAACACGGAACATCGCCATACCTTCCCAGGCGAGCAGCATGATCATGGCAATACACAAATCGGACACCATGATCACCAACACAGTGGCACTGATAAAGCCTCTGACGGCACCTTATCCAAGGCATCCCCTGTCACCAAGGCGATGAAAGACAAGTGTAGCGCTTGCGCATCATGCTGTGTCGGTGCGGCGTTGGTAACCAACTCTACTGTTCCTCCCGTTTCCACTCCTTCATCAGAAAAAATCAGTCTGGTTTTTTCTTCTCATTTCGGCCATATCAGTGATGGTCTCGAACGACCTCCCCGCGCTTAATTTTCACCTGTAACGCCAGTAGCTATTTGAAGCTATAGAGGCGCTGATCGTTTGTTTCAGTCAGCTTAGCCCTGCGTTGATTCCGTCATTGCGATGCCGCGTCTATATGCGCGCTTTGCCTTGGCTAACATTATCTATTCATTCACTGAGAATTTCATGAATCCATCTATTTTTCCGTCAAGGCTACGGTTGGTACTGGCTATGCTCGCCATGTTCACCTTGGGTCAGAACGTCCTGGCACAGGAAGCAAGCCACAGCCAGCGCCCAAATCCCGCAGATGCACAGGCGATTGTGCCACCGTTGATCTATCTCTCCACTTTACAGAATTATCGCCCCTTTACTGATCAGGAAGTCGGCTCCTGGAAGGAATTGAACGATACGACGGCCCGTGTAGGTGGCTGGCGTGTCTATGCCAAACAGGCGAGAGAGCCAGACCCCACTGACACTAAGCCTGTTGCGAAAGAAAAAGAATCGCCAACACAAGACAAGTCCAAATTAATGGATCACAGCAGTCATACAAAATGAAAGAAACCACCATGCGAATACTCTCAAATGGCAAATTTTTCCACCGCCCAAGTAAGCTCGCCGCCCTGATAAGTTTCCCATTGATACTGGGCGGCTGCGCCAGTTTTAGTACCGATGGTGGATTTTCAACGGTGGAGCAAGTAGCAAAAGAGCGCCTTGGCAAGGAAGTTACCTGGCAGCGTTCTGATAACGCGACTGACACCGCAGCACAAAGGGTAAAAGAATTACTTGCGTCTCCTTTGACGGTCGATGACGCCGTGCAAATTGCTTTACTTAATAATCGCGGGCTACAGGCCTCGTTCTATGAACTGGGCATTTCCGAGTCTGATTTTGTGCAGGCCGGTCGCCTACCCAATCCCGGGTTTTCATTCAGCCGTACACGACAAGGTACTGAAATTGAAATCGCCCGCAGCCTGACTTTTAATATTGCCCACTTATTGACGATGCCGTTCGCCAGGCAAATGGAACAACGTCGCTTCGAGCAAACCAAGCGTGAAGTGGCTATGCAAATGTTGTCTTTGACTGCGGAAACGCGCAAAGCCTACTACATGGCTGTTGCAGCAGACCAGACCATGTTGTATATGCAGCAAGTGAAAAAAGCTGCTGACGCAGGGGCCGAGTTGGCGGGACGACTAGCGCAAGCTGGCAACTACAACAAACTACAGCAAGCGCGTGAGCAGGGGTTTTTTGCTGAAGCGGCCCTGAATCTGGTGCGTGCTGAACAGGCGCAGACCCGTAGCAAAGAGAAGTTGACGCGCCTGATGGGTCTATGGGGGCCTCAAACAGCCTTTACCTTGCCGCTCAGATTACCTGATCTGCCTAAAAAGCCCGATGACATCGCTAATGTAGAACAAGTGGCGATGGCGCAGCGCCTGGATGTCCAGGCTGTCCGCCTCATTGCAGAGCAACTGGCAAAAAACCTAGGACTTAGCAAGGCGACGCGTTTCATCAATGTGCTGGAAGTAGGAGCCATCCGCAATACTTTTAGTAATCAACCTGTTCAGAGAGGCTACTCGGTAACACTGGAGTTGCCATTATTTGACTGGAGCAGTGCCAAGGTCGCGAAAGCGGAAGCACTGTACATGCAGGCAATTAATCGCACGGCAGAAGTTGCCATTAATGCCCGCTCAGAAGTCAGGGAAGCTTACTTGGGCTATCGCTCAAGCTACGACATCGCCATGCATTATCAAAATGAAATTGTGCCTTTGAAGAAACGTGTTTCCGAAGAAAATCAGCTTTACTACAACGGTATGTTAATTGGCGTATTTGATCTACTTGCAGATGCGCGCTCCCAAATCGCCAGTGTGAATAGTGCGATCGAGGCCAGTCGTGATTTCTGGATTGCGCAGGCTGATCTGGAAATGAGCTTAATGGGACGCCCAAATATAAGCGCTGCAGCCGTAGCGAATTAGAACGGCCGTGAACCAAAAGTTGCGGGAAATTGAGGGCGCCTCAAGCTCATCAAACAAAGGAAATGATATGAACTCAAGAAGAAATTTTTTAAGTGGACTAGGTGCAATCACTGCGGCGGCTTCCGCTGCCTCAGTTAGCAAAGTCGCCATGGCAGCATTGCCAGAACCAGCCACCCAGACCTCGCCGGATACCATGGCACCGCTGGCACCCAATACAGGACGCCCCTATAACCCGGTGGTGACCCTGAATGGCTGGACCTTGCCATGGAGGATGAACAATGGTGTCAAGGAGTTCCATCTGGTGGCTGAACCGGTAGTGCGTGAGATGGCTCCTGGCATGAAGGCACACCTTTGGGGTTATAACGGTCAATCCCCAGGACCAACCATAGAGGTTGTCGAAGGTGACCGTGTCCGCATCTTTGTTACCAATAAATTACCCGAGCATACCAGTGTGCACTGGCATGGGCAGCGCTTGCCCAGCGGTATGGATGGCGTGTCAGGCCTGACCCAAAAGTCGATACAGCCTGGGAAGACATTCATGTATGAATTTGTTGCCCGCAGACCAGGCACCTTCATGTATCACCCGCACGCAGATGAAATGACACAAATGGCGATGGGAATGATGGGCTTTTGGGTGACACATCCCAAAGCCAAACATCCGCAGATTGCCGAAGTGGATCGTGATTTTGTGTTCCTGCTTAATGCCTACGATATTGATCCTGGTGCCTTCACTCCTAAAACGTCTACCATGCTCAACTTTAATCTGTGGAGCTGGAATAGCCGCGTCTTCCCCGGTATTGACCCGTTTGTGGTTCGTAAGAATGACAAGGTTCGCATCCGTATCGGTAATCTGACGATGACGAATCATCCTATTCATATCCACGGTCATGAATTCCAAGTCACCGGGACAGATGGCGGGCCGATACCGCATTCTGCACGCTGGCCGGAAGTCACCACGGATATCGCGGTAGGACAAATGCGCCAGATTGAATTTCTTGCAGATGAAGAAGGTGACTGGGCCTTCCATTGCCACAAGTCGCACCACACCATGAATGCGATGGGCCACGATACGCCCAACTTGATTGGTGTTGACCACACGGGTGTTGCAAAGAAAATTACCAGCCTTATCCCTGAATACATGGCCATGGGGGAACGTGGCATGGCGGATATGGGAGAAATGGAAATGCCGCTTCCTGACAATACCTTGCCAATGATGACGGGTGAAGGGCCATTTGGTGGCGTCGAGATGGGAGGTATGTTTAGCGTCCTGAAAGTCAGGAAAGACCAGAAACCAGGGGATTACAAAGATCACGGATGGTACAAGCATCCTCCAGGTACGGTTGCCCAGGAATGGACCGGCAGCATCGCAGAACCTGCGCGGGCAACGACCGTAGGCGGTAAATCCATGCCCTTGAAACGGAAGATTCAGCAAGAAGTAGAAGTACAAGTCCGCAAACCTGTCGGCAAGATGGAACATTAATTTTTAACACTGAAAGGATCACCTCCATGAAAACTCGCCTCACTACCATCACAATCACTTTAGCGCTTGCATTAGCCGCTCAAGCCAGTTTCGCCCATGATGATCACGCACATGGTCATGATAACGAGGCCATCGGTAAGCCGGGTGTCGCCACCGCAAACACTCGCACCGTTAACGTCAATATGACTGACAACATGCGATTTACACCCTCCAATATTGTCGCCAAGCAAGGTGAGACCATCCGCTTTGTCATCAAGAATTCCGGTAGCGTTAAACATGAATTCGTCTTAGGTACCGAAAAGGAACTGAAAGAGCACTACGAAGTCATGAAGAAAAATCCGGAAATGGAACACAGCGATCCCAACATGATCACCCTGGCTGGTGGTCAGACGGGTGAAGTTGTCTGGCAGTTCACCAAAGCTGGGAAGATTGATTTCGCTTGCCTACAGCCTGGCCACTATGACGCAGGCATGAAGGGTAAGGTCGCCGTAGTAAGAGGCAAGGGGGTTGCCAATGCCAGTGCTGAAACTGATGCTCACGAACATAAGCACTAATGATGCAGACAGTGCGATCAACTGATTGCACGGTAATTTGATTTATTCACTAAAAAATAGGAAACATCATGACCATTATTAAATCTCTGACTCTGGGCATTCTCGCTGCGGTCACATTTCATACCGCCATTGCTGCAGATCACTCAATGTCCGCAACAGCATCCGCTTCTATGAGTACTGCCAGTAGTGACATGACGGATGGGGAAGTCAAAAAAATCGATAAGAGTACCAACAAGATTACGCTGAAACACGGCGATATCAAGAACCTGGATATGCCCGGCATGACGATGGTGTTCAAGATCAAAGACCCTGCTGTACTTGACACGGTGAAGGCCGGGGACAAGGTGAAATTCAGGGCAGAAAAAGCGGATGGTGCGATCGTGGTCACGGAAATACAAGTCGCAAAATAACCGCTGTGAGCTACACGTTCCAGTCGGCCCGCGAGGCCGACTGGAATGACCAAATCCCGGTCTTAGAGCATGCAGCACCAGGCAATTGTGACTAATGCATCGCGGTCGCAGACCTGATAAGTGGAGAAGTTTATATGAAAAGCATCTCAGAATCTTTAGTGCCGCTGGCCACCGCCAACGTCAAGTCTGCTACATCAGCACAAGAAAAATCCGTTCCTTGGGGTTGTACGCCCAAAGCCCAGATTTTTTGGAATGTCTTTTAAATCAATGAGTTGTGAATTGATAAATAGGAGGCGTCTCAGAAAATGGAAATAAGGCACGTTAAGCTTTGTGCAACCGCATAACTGGCTGCCATGCCAAACCAACGAGACCAACTGCGCAGAAGGCAGCTCCTGCATAGAACGTGAACGATGCGCCAAGGTGATCCCAAAGCAAACCGGCTAGCACGCTTGCAACCAGCATCGCCAGACCACTGACCAAGTTGAAAAAGCCATAGGCTGTACCGCGCAAGTCGGCGGGGGCGGCATCGGCTATCATGGTGGCCAGTAAGCCTTGAGTAATGCCCATGTGGATGCCCCAAAGGGCGACCCCGGTCAGTACGATGCCCCAGTGATCGTTCGTGGCCAGCACCAGATCTGCCGCGATCAAAACGATCAAACCGAGTGCCAGCAGTGTTTTGTGGTTCACGTGGTCGGAGAGCTTGCCGAACGGGTACGCGGACAGGGCATAGACCAAATTCATCGCCACCATCACCAGCGGTACCAAGGCGACTGGTACGCCACCCTGCAAGGCGCGTAAGACCAGAAATGCCTCGGAAAACCGCGCTAGTGTGAAAACCGCGCCGATACTCACTACCCACCAGTACGAAGCACTCAGTCGTTTCAAATTCTCCCGCTGGATCGGATTGATGCGTTTCGTCGCTTGATGGTGTTCTGGCTCGCGCAGTCCAAAAAATAACAGCGCTACCGCCATCAGTCCCGGAATCACCGCTACCCAGAACACCGCTCGGAAGTCATTGGCCCACAGCAACATCAATCCAACCGCCAACAATGGTCCAAGGAATGCGCCGACCGTGTCCAGAGACTGCCGAAGACCGAATGCCGCACCGCGAATCTCTGCCGGCGCGATGTCGGCCACCAGCGCATCACGGGGCGCACCACGGATACCTTTGCCGATGCGGTCCAGAAATCGGGCAGTGAGCACGACGCCTATAACCGGCGCGATGGCAAACAACGGCTTGGACAGTGCGCCCAAGGCATAGCCAAATAGGGCCAAGCCTTTGCGCTTACCCATATAATCACTGAGCGCACCAGAGAACACTTTGACGATCAATGCGGTGGATTCGGCCAGTCCCTCGATAAATCCCACCATGAAGACACTTGCCCCCAAGGTACCAACCATGAACAGCGGTAGCAGACTGTGGATCATTTCGGAGGAAATATCCATTAACATGCTGACAAAGCCGAGTATCCACACGCCTGCGGGAATCTGGTTCAAAATATTTTTTGTTTTTGTTTTTGTTTGCATAGTCAATCTCAGTGAACGTGCTTAGCCGCTGTGTTTGGGTGGAGCGCGCAGGCATGATTGGTCGCTCCTTGCGCTACTTGCAACGTGGCTATTATTGCCCAACGCGCCTCGAAAAGGTCAAATTAGAAAAAATACCGCACATAATGTGACGACTTTTAATTTTTGGCGCCTGGGAGAATGATGTTTAGTTTATTTTTCATGTTTGACGCCGTTTGCATAGATGTTTTCAGTGTTGATTGAATGCGATGTTGGGCAAACGGATCTGCGGTCTCAACATAACGCATCGCGCTTTGCACGCTTTTCCATCCAACATATTCCATTAGTGTTTTTAAATCCCATCCGTTACCTGTCGCCCAATTCGCGAATCCCCGACGTAAAGAGTGCCCGCTGTAATCTCCCGCATCAGATACGCCAGCCTCGGTAAAAATAGCGCGTAACAGCGGGACAAGACTATCCGTATGCAGTCCATCATGACCCACATGCCCCCAGCGGTCCACCGACCGAAACTGCTCCCCTCGTTAGCATCGCCAGATCTATCCAGGCAGTATAGGCTGCCACTGGACAGAATTGCGATAGCGCCGGTGCTTTGAAAGTAATCCCCTTCATTTGCCTATCTCCTTTGGTTCTCGGCAAAAAGCAGGTGATCGCAGCCGCAAAGGGACATCTTTCAAGGCGCCGGCGCTCGCGCAGTTGTGTCCGGTCACAGCTTACTTGGAGTGGATTGAACTGGCCGGCCTGACCCAGGGGGCGGTGTTTCGTGGTGTGGACCGCTGGGGACATGTGCGCAATGTGGGCCTTCACATAAACAGCCTGGTGCCGCTTCTTCGTTCGATCTTCGTCGGTGCCGGCATCGCGTTCGCCGACCAGTACAGCGGCCACTCGCTACGGCGCGGCTTCGCCCATTGGGCAACGTCGAACGGCTGGGACATCAAGACGTTGATGGAATATGTTGGATGGAAAAATATGCAGTCGGCGCTGCGCTACGTCGATGGCACCGATCCGTTCGCCCGGCATCGCATCGATGAAGCTTGTCGTATCGGCGAGCGCGCCACTGAAATTGGCGTTGACCCATGACACTGTACAAAATTTCACATTGTTGAGGGGATTGGCCGATGCGCTGGGGGGTTATTTCAACAGCGCCGCATTTACCAACGTCGAAGCACAGGGACTTTGCCAGTCGCGCTGGCGTGCTGGTCAGCATCGCCACTCGAACCAGACTCAAGGCTGATGCGTTGGAGGCGATGATGCACGCGTTCGATATCGTTAGCATTCGTGCCCGAGGTGGGCGATTAGCTGCATCGTGTTGTCCGTCGCGACACCGGATTGTTCACGGCCACCAAATGCTGTTGAAGCCGATGCGCAGGGCCGCCGAGCGCGAGGCTGTGGAGGACAGTGCTGGATAGGATTTTCATCTATAGTAACTTTGTTTTTGGAGCTAAGCTGCAGATGTGGCTTGATGAAGTGGTCGCAGATTCTTGCGACTGACGAGAGAGAACAATCAAGAGCAATTTTGCTCGCGCAAGCATTTTCAGGGCGTCCAGCGCGACGACTCGGGCAGTGTCATCGCCCATGATGCACCGTCGGCATGCGGCTTTCGCTTCTGGAAGAACGAACTGGCCTGCCAAACTAGCAAGTCCTACTTTGTGCTCTCTCTCTTGCTTTCAGCGGGAAGACTTCATCCTGAAGGTCGGCCGCCCATGGATTGTTCTCACAGTAGGGAGATAATCCAAAACACGACGAATCCTGAAAACAATACCAGCATCGAGTAGTGCTTTTCTTCGTGCTCATGCGCCGCGATCAGCAATTCATCGGTCACCAGATAGATGAGGGCCGCTGCACTGAACGCCAAGGCGACGGCAATTGCGGTGCTTGATGACGTGGAAAGCAGGTTATAGCCCAGCACCGCACAGATCAGGATCGTGACGCTGAAACACGCAGATAACAGCAACATTCGCATTCCTTTAATTGTGTCCTAGATAAGCGACATTGCCAAGAAAAGCATTTCGACCGACAGGCCAAGAGCCAGTGCCAAGCCGATCTTTTGGCCTGCAGCAAAACCCGCGCCTATCGTTACGCCATCTAGTGCTGCGTCGATAAATATGGTGATAATCAATCCATAATTGAACCGTTGCTGCGCACTCTGCGCTTCGTTTCCACGCTCTAAATATCCCCCAATAATTTTTACGCCGTACATGAAAATCACGCCTACGACAAAGCTGATGATCAATGTAGACTGCGCCATGTTCGTGCGCCGCATCTCTGGAAATACTTCGATCATCAATGCAGCCAGAATAATGCTGGCGGCAAGATGTTGGACCAGGCTAATGGTCATCTTGCTCGGGTACCAAAAAAAGGTCAGGACCCCGCCAAGCAGCATGACGGCCGCTGGCATCGCCAGCCAGTAATAAGTGATATTCATGTCGCCTTCCAAATAGCCGGGACTCGCAGAACTGGAGCCATCGCTGATCGCGTTACAAGCTTCCCTTTGTCGAAGGAATTATCCCGGCGCTGCGGGATTCCAATTCCATCGCCATGCGCAAGGCTTGGCCAAAGGCCTTGAATACGCTTTCGCACTGATGGTGGGCCCGCTCGCCGCGTAAATTGTCGATATGTAACGACACAAGCGCATGATTGACGAAGCCTTGAAAAAATTCATGCACCAGATCGACATCAAAGGCTCCCATCATCGCCTGCTTAAATGGCACGTGGTACTCCAAGCCGGGCCGCCCGGAAAAATCGAGTACCACGCGCGTCAGTGTTTCGTCGAGCGGAACATAGGCATGGCCGTAGCGGCGGATGTCTGTCTTGTCACCGATGGCAGCACTCACGGCCTGACCGAACGTAATCCCGATATCCTCGACCGTATGATGCGCGTCGATGTGCAAGTCACCAATAGCCTGAACATCTAGGTCAATCAGACCATGACGGGCAATTTGATCAAGCATATGATCAAGGAAGGGGACACCGGCATTCAATGTGGCTATCCTGGTTCCGTCCAGGTTGATCGCGACTTTGACCTCAGTTTCGCTGGTTTGACGGTCGATCTGCGCAGTGCGCATCATAATTTACCTCATCGGTTTAGGTATGTAAGCTCAAATCACGCGGCATGCAAACAGCTTCCACATGCTTTATGTGTTTCATTGCGTAGGCGCTATTGCCTGAGTTATTTCGCGCTGGAGAGCATCGATCGCCTCGCGGTCTTCCTGGATCAATTCTTTATCGAGCTCGGCCAAGGCAACGTTGATTAATTCAGTAATCACCGTGTTTCGATCCTGACCGGCATGTTGCGAAAGCGCATCAATGCGTGTAAATACGGGAACGGGCAGATTCATTTTCACGGGAACAGAATGCTGGTCGGTCGTCGCTCGACTTTGGCTTTTAAGCAGCAACAGCAAGAGCTGGAGTTTCGATGGTTCATTGTCGTGCGGAGCATGCATGGTGATCTTTCAAAGTTCAGCGGTTAATCGCAGGGATCGTGTTACGAACGGCTATACGCCGTCGATTTTTACACGCAGCAATTTTGCCGAATTGACGAACACGAGAATGTCCGGCCCCAAGTGTAAAATCGCCGCTTGGATCGGGCCGATCCACCCCAATAACGCTGCGGTGATGCCGAGCACGTGGACCACGCCCACACCGACAAACAAGTTCTCCTGGATCGTCCTGTACGCACGTCGGGCGATTGAACGCGCACTGACTATCTTGGATAAATCGTCGGTCATCAGGACAATATCGGCCGCTTCCAGGGCAGCCTGCGTGCCGCCGCCGCCCATTGCAATCCCCACATCCGCTCGGGCCAACGCCGGGGCGTCGTTGATGCCGTCACCTACCATCGCGACCCGGTGGCCCTGCTTCCTAAGCTCTTCAATCACCGTGACTTTATCTTCGGGCAGCAAGTCGGCGCGAACCTCGTCAACTTCCAGTTGCGCCGCGACAGCGCGTGCTGTCGATTCATTGTCACCAGTCAGCATCACGATGCGTTTGACACCACTACTCTTCAATTTTCGCAGCGCGTCCAGCGCGCCGGGGCGGATCGCGTCCGCGATAAATATAACGCCGGCAAATTGTCCGTCGATCGCCACGTGGACCGGTGTTTGACCACCATCTTCGACTGCCGCGTCAAGCGTAACGCCATTCTCGCGCAGCAAGGCGGCGTTACCCACCAACACAGCAAAGTTGCCAACGCGCGCCTTGACGCCGCGTCCTTGCAACTGCTCGAACTCTGCTGGTTCGACGATGACAAGTTTTTTCATATTCGCGTAGTCAACGACGGCTTTTGCTAGCGGATGTGCGGAGCGGCGGTCCGCCGCTGCGGCCAGGCTGACCATGTCCCCCTCGTCAAAGCGCGAACCGTGCATGGCCACCCGCACCACGGCCGGCTGGTTGGCCGTCAGTGTGCCGGTCTTATCGAAAACGATCACATCCACCTTGGCCAGCGATTCCAAGTAGAGACCGCCCTTGACCAGGATGCCGCTCCGCGCAGCCCTTGCAATGGCGGCGATCATCACGAGCGGTGTGGCGAGGCCCAGCTCCGCAGGCGACGTGAAAATCAACAACGTCACAATGGTGCGCACGTCACGGGTGACGAGATAGACGCCAATCAAGAAAACAAATACGACGGGAATCAGCCAGGAAGCGACCCGGTCCGCCAGCTTTTGCACGGGCGCCTGCTCCGATTCGGCATTTTCTACCAGGGCAATAATGCGCGAGAATGTCGTGTCGGCGCCAGCTTTTACCGTTTCCACATCGATTGCCCCGGCGGCAACGACGGTGCCGGCAAACACGTCCGCACCGACGCTTTTGTCACGAGGGAGACTCTCGCCGGTAATGGGGGCTTCGTTAATTGTCGCTGCACCGACAACGATCTTGCCGTCGACCGGAATTTTTTCACCAGCGCGCACCAATACGATGTCGCCCGTGCGTACTTGGTCGATTGGAACACTACGTTCGCCTTCTTGCGTACGCATCAGCGCCATTTGCGGCACCGATCCGATCAGGTTCTTGATCGACGCACGAGCCCGATCCATATTGAGATCGGCTATGAATTCTGCGATCAAGATAATAGAAAGGAGAATCGCGCCCGCAGCGGTTTCGCCGCCCGCCAGAGCGACCAGTGTAGCGACTGTGACGAACACTTCCGTGCCAATCTTGCGCTCGCGGATTAAATCGAGGATGGCGGTCTTGGTCAGCGGATACAGACCGATGGCGACAGCGACCCAGAGCGCTTGAACCGGGATAAGGTGTAACCAGAACAGGATCGCCATGGTACCGGTAAAAACGATACGCCCGACCTCGATCCAACGGGCTCGGGTCATTAGTGCGCGCAAGCCGGCCGGGGGCGATGTTATTGGAGCAGCGTCAGATTTGAGAGTTTGCGTAGCTAGCTGCATTTGAGTCCTTTCGTTGCAGTGTCAAAAAGTTGCGCAACTCGCCGTGCCAAATAGCCAGGCGCAATGCACCGGTACAGGTAAGCGCCCATAGCTACAGGTATTTGGCGATGGCGCGAAATTCGCTCACAATGTCGTGCGCGTGATCGGTGCTTTGTTCCCCCACGTGCTCCAGGCACTCGCCAATGTGGTCGTGAATCAAGGCTTTCTTAGCGGAATTGATGGCACTCTCGACAGCCTGCATTTGTTGCGCTATTTCCACGCATGGTCGCCCCTCTTCGAGCATCGTAATGATGCTTGCCAGATGGCCGCCGGCCCTTTTGAGACGCTTGATGATCGCTGGATGCGAACTATGAATTGACATTTTATCCCCCCATGGGGATATAATACTCGATCCGAAGTTTAATTGTTGTTGTACGAGACGTGCCTATCCGATATGAAAAAGGCGTTGCTGATTTTCCTGATGCTGGTGATTCCATGGCAAGCTTTCGCTTCCATGGAGCGCAACTTCGCGCATGTATCGGGTAGTGGAAGCAAACACGGTTTAGAGTTCGTCAGCAAACACTTAGCTGAGCATGACGCTCATGTTTTGCATCATCACGACGATGATGGCGATGCCGATAGCAGCAACACGCACGTGGACCAATCCGACAAATCCATACAGCATTTGGCCGACTATGAACACAGTGGCAGCGTGAATAGTCTGCTGCCGGCGTTTAGCTCTTCGAGTCCGTCCGTCGTGATGCGCTTCGCTCCTACCGTGTGGCCTGACACCTTCTTCACCCGCACCATTCTTCCCTTGTTACGCCCCCCTCGACTACCCGCCTAAAGCGCGGGGCCGATGTTCACACGCGACCACTCAGTGGCCGTGCTGCGCCCGCTTGACGCCATTTAGTTCAATCTTGCAGGGGCACTTATGCACAAAATTTCTGTACGTCCACGCGCAACGCCGCGTGGCCGTCTTGCGGACGCGACCGTCCGCCAGACCCGGCGGCGTTTCGCCGCACTATCTTTACGACCGTTCCAACGCGCGTTCCTGACACTGGCCATTGCGTCGGCATCAGCGATGAGCCAAGCCGCCGAGACGCCGTCCTTCGGTGCGCTGCTGCAACAGGCGCAGACACGGGCGCCGCAGCTGCTCGAAGAAGGCGCCAACGTGCGCGCGGCGCGGGCCGATGTTCGTCAGGCAGGCGCCTGGCTCAATCCCACCCTGAACGCGACGGCCGAAAACCTTGGCGCTCCCACATCCGGCGGCGTCAGTCAGCGCCAAGACACCTATACCATGACCCAGGTTTTCGAAATGGGCGGCAAGCGTTCCGCGCGCATCGAAGCCGAGCAGCGAAAAGCCGATGCCGCAGGCGCGCGCGAACGCCAAGCCCGCCTGGCGCTTGCCGCCCAGCTGGCGCTCGCCTATGCGACCGCCGAAGCTATGCAGCAGCGCAAGGAAGTGGCCGATGCGGAATTGGGGCGCGCCGACGATGACCTCCGCGCCGCGCAAGCCTTGGTGAAAGCCGGTCGGGAAGCAGAATTGCGCGTCGCGCAGGCACGCGCCAGCGCGGCGGCCGCCCGCGCCTCGGTCCTTTCGGCTGCCGCCGATGCCACCGAGGCGCTGGGACGCCTGTCGGCTCTGGTCGGAGCCAGCGAGCCCTTTACCCACATCGACCATCCCTTCCTGGCCACGGTCGGCGCTCCATCTGCGCGTGCCGATTGGACGCCGTCCCATGCACCCGCTTTGGCCAGCGCCACCGCCGAGCGCGACGCCATCGCAGCGCAAATTCGAGTTGAGCAAAAGAAGAATATGCCCGACCTTGGCGTGAGTGTTGGCATGCGCAGGTTCGCCTGGTCCAGCGACAAAGCGGCAACCATTGGTATTTCGGCAAGCATTCCTCTGTTCGACCGTAACCAGGCCGGCGTTGAAGCCGCCCGGGAACGTGCCAATGGCGCGGCTATGCGCGTAGAAGGTGCCCGCATGGAGGCGCTGGCATCACACCGGTCGGCCGTGGCGCAAGTGGAGGCTTCGGACAAGCGGCTGCAGGCCGCCGAACAGGGCGAGGCCGCGGCATCCGATGCCTACCGCCTTGGCCGCGTTGGCTATGACGCGGGCAAGACTGCGCTGGTGGAGCTACTTGCCATCAGGCGCGCCCTGTCCGAAGCGAAGGCGCTCACCATCGAGGCCCGCTTTGCCCGAGTGCGCGCGCTCGCCACCCTTTCTATGGCCGAAGGCCGCAACGTATTTGGAGAAGCACCATGACGCAACAACAACACCGCACGCCGACGTGGGCCCTGGTAGCGGGCGCTGCGGCAGTAGCTGGCGCGCTCGGATTCGGCGCCGCGCACTGGATAGGCGCAAAAAAGGAGCCAGCTCCGATACCGCTTGTGAAGGTCCCAGCATCGGCACCAGCGACAGGAGAGCCCCTCGCACTCGAAGTTAAAATTCCGGCTGAATATCTCACTGCTGCAAAGATTGCCGTTGAGGCCGTCAGCGGTGGCGGGCTCGAAGCGGAAATTCTGACGGCCGGGACGGTGGTTGCGCCCCCCAATAGCGAAGCGGTGATCGTCGCGCGCGCGTCGGGCAGCATCACGCGCGTTAAAAACCAGCTGGGCGACACCGTGCGCGCCGGCGAGACGCTGGCGCAAGTGGACAGCTTGGAGGCGGCAACGATGGCGGCCGAGCGCAACGTTGCAAATGCCAAGGCCGAATTGGCCCGCAAGACTTTCGCGCGCGAAACCAGCCTGTTTTCCCAGGGGGTGACACCGCGCCAGGGAATGGAGGCGGCACAGTCAGCCCTGGCAGTGGCCCAATCCGAAGCGCAGCGCGCCTCGTCCGTGGCGGCAGCGGCCCATGTGTCAGCAGATGGCAAGTCGGTATCGGTTGTCAGCCCGATCGCAGGCCGGATAACCGCACAGACAGCCACGCTCGGTGGTTATGTCCAGCCCCAGACGGAACTGTTCCGTGTTGCCAGCGACAGCAAATTGCAGGTTGAAGCATCGCTCCCGGCAGCCGACATTGGCCGCGTCACCATTGGCGACAAGGCCACCATCATCGCCGCCGGCGGCACCCCGGTAGCCGCCACAGTGCGCTCGGTGACGCCAACCGTGAGCGGCAGCACCCGCTCGGCAACCGTCGTCCTGACGCCAGTGTCGTCGGCGCGCGAACTGATCACTGGCGAAGGCGTCCAGGCCAGGCTACATGTCAAGAATGGAGCCGCCGGCATGGTCGTGCCCGAGGATGCGGTCCAGAACGTGGACGGTCACGATGTGCTGTTCGTACGAACCAAAGACGGCTTCCGCGTCCAGCCGGTGCTGGTCGGTAACCGCAGTCGTGGGGTGGCGCAGATCGTCTCGGGCATTCGTGCCGGCGAGCTGGTCGCCACACGCAACGCCTTCCTGGTTAAGGCCGACATGATCAAAAGCGCCAAGGACGAATGATGATTGACTCCATACTCACTGGCTCAGTCCGATCGCGCTGGGTCATCCTTTTCCTGACGCTGGTCGTGGCGCTCGTCGGCGCCTGGCAGTTGAATCTGCTGCCGATTGACGTCACCCCCGACATCACCAACAAACAGGTTCAGATCAATACCGTGGTGCCGACGTTAAGTCCGGTCGAGATCGAAAAGCGAGTGACGTTCCCAATCGAAACCGCGCTGGCCGGCCTCGACGGCGTGGAAAACGTGCGCTCGTTCTCGCGCAATGGTTTCAGCCAAGTCACCGCCATCTTCAAGGAAAGTGCAAATCTTTACTTCATGCGACAGCAAGTGGCGGAGCGCCTGGCGCGGGCCCAGCCGGATTTGCCGGAAGGCGCGACGCCGCAAATGGGGCCGGTGTCGACAGGTCTCGGCGAGGTATTCCACTACAGTGTGGAGTTCGTTCATCCCGACGGAAAAGGGGCGCCGCACAAGGACGGCAAGCCGGGCTGGCAGTCTGACGGCAGCTTTCTGACTGAACAGGGGGAACACCTAGCTGATAACGTAGCCAGGGTCGCTTACCTGCGCACCGTGCAGGACTGGATCATCCGCCCCCAGCTGCGCACAACGCCCGGCGTAGCGGACGTTGACTCGCTGGGCGGCTACGTAAAGCAATACGTGGTCGAGCCGGATCCGGCCAAGATGGCGGCCCAAGGCATTTCGTTTGCCGAGCTGGCCCGTACGCTGGAGGAAGCGAACGTGTCGGTCGGTGCCAATTATATCCGCCGCTCCGGGGAATCTTACCTGGTGCGGGCGGACGGGCGCATACGCACCCAGGACGAGATCGCTGGTGCAGTGGTGGCTACCCGCAGCGGCGTGCCCATCACGGTGTCGCAAGTGGCAAACGTCAATGTCGGCGGTGAGTTGCGCGCCGGTGCCGCCAGCCGCGATGGCTACGAGACAGTGGTCGGCAGCGCGCTCATGCTGGTGGGCGCCAACAGCCGGACCGTCGCCCACGGAGTCGGGGAGAAGCTGAAGGAAGTCGGCAAGACGCTGCCTGAAGGCATCACTGTCGTGCCAACCCTGGACCGTTCGCAACTGGTCGTGGCCACCATCTCGACCGTTGCCAAGAACCTCGCGGAAGGTGCACTTCTGGTCGCCGTCATATTGTTCGCGCTGCTGGGCAACTGGCGCGCCGCGCTCATCGCTGCGCTGGTCATTCCCCTATCGCTCTTGATGAGCGCTATCGGAATGAACTCGCTCGGCATTTCGGGCAACCTGATGAGCTTGGGCGCACTGGATTTCGGCCTGATCATCGACGGAGCCGTGATCATCGTCGAGAACACGCTGCGGCGTCTGGCCGAACGCCAGCACCAGGAACGGCGTACCCTGGTTCTCAAGGAGCGGCTTGAGGAAGTGGTAGCGTCGTCGCGCGAAATGCTGCGTCCAACGATCTATGGCCAGCTGGTTATCTTTCTGGTGTTCCTGCCTTGCCTGACTTTTCAGGGTGTGGAAGGCAAGATGTTTTCGCCAATGGTTATCACGCTGATGCTAGCCCTGGGATCCGCTTTTGTGTTGTCGATCACCTTCGTCCCAGCACTCATTGCCGTGCTGATGACCGGTCCCGTTGCAGAAAAGGAAGTCAAGGTCATCGTCGGCACCAAACGCAGATACGAACCATGGCTGCGGCGCGCAGTGGCGCAACCGCTGCCATTCATCGGCGCCGGAGTGGCCGTACTGGCATTGGCTGCCGTCGCGTTCTCGTTCGTGGGCAGAGAATTCATGCCTACACTGGATGAGCAGAACCTGAATCTGTCCTCGGTGCGCATACCATCTACCTCGATCGACCAGTCACTGGCGCTCGACCTGCCGCTCGAACGGGCCGTGCTCACCCTGCCGGAAGTCAAGACAGTGTATTCGAAAGCCGGCACCGCCAGCCTGGCCGCCGATCCGATGCCGCCCAACGCCTCGGACAACTACATCATCCTCAAGCCGAAAGACGAATGGCCAGCGGGGGTGACGACCAAGGAGCAGGTGATCGAGCGGATTCGCGCCAAGACCGCGAACCTGGTCGGCAACAACTACGATGTGACCCAACCGATCGAAATGCGCTTCAATGAGCTGATCGGCGGTGTACGCAGCGACGTCGCCGTCAAAATTTACGGTGAGGACCTGGACCAGATGGCCGCCAGCGCCCGGGCCGTGGCGGCTGTGCTGCGCAAAATTCCCGGCGCGGCCGACGTGCGCGTGGCGCAGACGGAAGGCTTTCCGACTTTCGATATCGCCTTTGATCGGGCCGCGATCGCACGCTACGGCTTGACCGTGAAAGAAGTGGCCGATACGGTATCGACCGCGCTGGCCGGCCGCTCGGCCGGACAGATTTTCGAGGGCGACCGCCGCTTCGACATCGTGGTCCGCTTGCCGAGCGCATTGCGCAACAACCTCGATGAATTGGGCGCGCTGCCAGTGATGCTGCCGGCCGCAGGCGAGCAGGCGCGTGACTCGATTCCGCTGCGCCAGCTGGTCCAGTTCCGATTCACGCAAGGTCTGAACGAAGTGAGCCGGGACAACGGCAAACGTCGTATCTACGTGGAAGCCAACGTCGTCGGGCGCGACCTGGGCGGCTACGTCGATGAAGCACAGGCGCTGCTTGCCAAGGAGGTCAAGCTTTCGCCGGGATCCTGGATGGAATGGGGCGGGCAATTTCAAAACCTGCGCGCGGCCACCGAGCGACTGGCGATCATCGTGCCAGTGTGCTTCATCCTGATTGCCGCTGCACTGTACATGGCAATTGGCAATGCGATGCTGACTGCCACTGTGTTGACCGCAGTGCCTCTGGCCTTGGCGGGCGGCGTGTTCGCTCTTGTGCTGCGTGGCATGCCGTTCTCGATCTCGGCCGCCGTCGGTTTCATCGCGGTGTCGGGTGTTGCTGTGCTCAACGGACTGGTTCTCATCTCGGCCATCAACAAGCGCCTGGCTGACGGCGTTGAAGCGGCCACGGCCGTGATCGACGGTGCAATGGAGCGTTTGCGACCGGTACTGATGACCGCGCTGGTGGCGTCACTGGGCTTCGTCCCGATGGCGATCGCAACCGGCACCGGGGCCGAAGTGCAGAAGCCGCTGGCGACCGTCGTCATCGGAGGCCTCATCACATCGACCATCCTGACGCTATTCGTTCTGCCGGCCATCAGCGGCATGGTGCTGCGGCGCCGCGAGCGCAAGCCCGCCAACATTTCACTTCCCGCGTAAAGGACTGAACATGACATTTTTCAATTGCGGGCCGGTTACCTGGCGCCGCGCACTGTTCGCAGTGCTGCTCAGCGTGGCGACGGCTGCGGCGCTGGCGCACGGCGTGTCGGATGCTGACAAGGGCTTCCTGCAAGGGACCGCCGGCGTTCGGATTCTGCCTTTCCTGTACCTGGGCGCCAAGCACATGGTGACCGGATACGACCATTTGCTGTTCCTGTGCGGTGTAATCTTCTTCCTCTACCGGATGAAGGACATCGGTCTGTACGTCACGCTGTTTGCCGTCGGCCACAGCACAACACTGCTGATGGGCGTGCTCAACGGCTGGCACATCAACGCCTACTTGGTCGATGCCATCATCGGCCTGTCGATCGTCTACCGCGCTTTCGACAACCTTGGCGGTTTTCAGACCATGTTCGGTGTGCAGCCGAACAAGAAGGCGAGCGTGCTCTTGTTCGGCTTCGCTCATGGCCTGGGCCTGGCCACAAAGCTGCAGGATTTCTCCCTGTCACCCGAGGGACTGATCCCGAACATGATCGCTTTCAATGTCGGCGTCGAGATTGGTCAGTTGCTCGCGCTCGCCATGATCCTCATCGCCATGCGCTACTGGCGCACGACGGCCAGCTTCACGCGCCACGTTGTCGCCAGCAATGTCGTCCTGATGACTGCCGGCTTCGTGCTCGCGGGCTTTCAATTCACCGGCTTCTTCAGCAAATAGGAGTACTTCCAATGTCACAACCACCAACCATTGCGTCCGTCCGGACGCCACTGAAAGACCTGGCGCGCGGTGTGCTGATCGCACTGGCCGGCGCCGGCGTCATCCTGACCGTGGCCGTGCTGCCTGCCGAATATGGCATCGATCCGACCGGCGCTGGCAAGGCGCTCGGACTGACGGTCTTGCACAAGCCGGTGGCCACTGCCGCCAGCGCCGCTGGTCCGGCATCGAAAGGATCGACCGTATCGGCGCCGGGGGAATTGCGCGCCTTGACGATCGCCGCCCGCCAGAGCGTCGCCTACCGCGCGGACACACAGGAGGTGACGCTGGCGCCCGGCAAGGGCCTGGAAGTCAAGACCCACCTGGCTAAAGGCGCCACCTTGATTTATTCGTGGAAGACCACCAATGGTGAGCGGCTCAACCACGATTTCCACGGCGAGCCAGTCAATGCCAAGAACGACGAGTTTGAAAGCTTTATCGAGGAAAAGAACGTCAACCAGTCCAGCGGGTCGCTGATCGCCCCCTTTACCGGCGTACACGGCTGGTACTGGATGAACAAGACGGCGGCACCGGTGACAGTGGTCCTGCATGCCAGCGGTTTCTATACTGACATTTTTAAGAAATAGTTGATCAGAAATGGCCACAGGCGCCAGGCCCTCTCAACTGGCGCCACATTCTTTACAATTGATAGGAATGACATGAACAAAATTACAAAATTTGCTGCATTGGTCGCTCTTGCAGCGTCGGCATCGCTGCACAACATGGCGCTGGCCCATCCCGAGCACGACACGCCTGCACCAAGAGTCGAGGCGGCCGAAATGAAAGCCAACTTGCACGCGGCGAAGATGGGTGCGACGATTTCAGTCACCAAAGGCGGCGAGACGGTCTCGACGGCTGGTGCCACTGGAACCTTGAAGCTGCTTGATGCGAAGAATACTCATGCGTACGTGCTGAAACCCGCACCGGGCAATACCATGATGGCAAAAGGCGTGAGGAAGTTAGCCAAGGGAGCCCGCGCTCAGGTCGATATTACGTTCGCTGACAAGTCAACTTTGTCGTCGGAGCTCACCGCTAACTAAAGCTCACACCACGGTACCGCGTGCTCGGCTGCGCAGAGCACGCGCAACGTCGGTTGTGTTACCGAATGCAGGTTTGGAGAATTTAGCGAACCAGCCGGTATCCCAACTGAGCAATGTTTTAAATCTGAAAGGCTTCAATGGACCCCGTTCCGATCAAAGAACCCGCGCTTCACAAGGGTGTCGTGTATGCATTGCTTGCAGCGGCCCTGTTCGGAGCCAGCACGCCATTCTCAAAGACGTTGGTGGGGCAAGTGGCACCCGTCGCTCTTGCCGGCCTGCTCTACCTGGGCAGCGGTATCGGCCTGCTGGCTTGCTACCTGGTCCGCGCCATGGTCCAGCGCGGCGACCAAGATAAGCCGGTGGCGTTGACTGCGCCCGATCTGCCCTGGCTGGGCGGCGCAATCGCCGCCGGTGGCGTCGCGGGCCCCGTATTGCTCATGATCGGGCTGACGGCGACGCCCGCGTCGGCAGCGTCATTGCTGCTCAACATGGAAGGCGTGCTAACGGCCATGCTGGCTTGGTTTGTTTTCAAGGAAAACTTTGACCGCCGCATCTTCATCGGTATGTTGCTGATTGTCGTTGCCGGGGCGTTGCTGTCGTGGGAGCAGATCCCGGTGCTTGGTGTGCCGTGGGGTGCGCTGGCGATCATTGGCGCCTGCCTGTGCTGGGCGATTGATAACAATCTCACGCGCAAGGTGTCGGCCAGCGACCCGCTCCAGATCGCTGGCATCAAGGGCCTTGTGGCAGGGGCGGTCAATTTGTCCATCGCCCTGGCCATGGGATTCCTGCTGCCGGATATGCGCACCGTCCTGACGGCCGGGCTGGTCGGCTTTTGCGGCTATGGTCTGAGCCTGGTCATGTTCGTCCTGGCGCTGCGCCATCTCGGCACCGCGCGCACAGGCGCCTATTTCTCGGCGGCGCCGTTTGTCGGCGCCGCCATTTCGCTGGTCATGCTGGGCGACGTTCCCGGACCGTTGTTCTGGGGTGCGGCAGCGCTGATGGGCGGCGGCATCTGGCTGCACCTGACGGAGACCCATGAACACGAACATGAACACGTGCCGATGGATCATGTGCATGAACACAGCCACGACAGCCATCACCAGCATGAACACGATTTCGACTGGGATGGCAAGGAGCCGCACGCTCATTCGCACCGCCATGCGCCTCTCCGGCATGCGCATCCGCACTATCCTGACATCCATCATCGCCACGATCATTGACCACGAACCGGGATCAACGATCAATTCAAATGCCGCACCTCCGATGCTTGGGCTGAAAAAAGCCAGGCAGGACGTGGACGGATTAAAAAGGGAGACCTGGTCTTGAGCAGCATTCACGAAACTGCATATCCACGCTTTAAGCCCGACCTGACCCAACGCGAGCTCGAGGACGTGTATGCGCCTAGCGCCGAAGACAGCAAATTCATTCGCCGTAACGCCAAGACGCCAGCGGCGAAGCTTTACTTGGCGCTGCTGCTAAAAACGGTCATGCGGCTGGGGTACTTCCCGATGCTCAATGAAATCCCGGCACCTATCGTCGCCTTCATTGGAAAAAAACTAGGCGTGCGTTCCATTCCTGCGCGTGATCTTCTTGAAGAAGAGAAACGACACCACTCCCGCGTGAGGTGCATGGAAGCGATCCGGGTGTATGTCAATATAAGGCCGAATTCCATCGAGACCAACAACGCCATCTTAAGCGCTGCGACGCAGGCCGCCCAGACCAAGCAGGAACTGCCCGATATCATCAACGTCGTTATCGAGGAACTGATACGCCAGCGCTTCGAGCTACCGGCGTTCACCACGCTCAATCGTAAGGCCTTCGCGGCGCGCAGCGAAGTCAACGACCGCTATTTCAAGACGCTCGTGGATCCGCTACCTGCCGTTGTCATCAATCGATTCGATGCGATGCTGGTGCCGGCCCCACTCCAGGGAATGAGCGGCTGGCAGCAGATCAAACAGGATCCCAAAAAGCCGACTAACACGGAAGTGCGGCAATATCTTGAGCATTTGACATGGCTCAAGAGCTGGTCGACCGAGCTGCCATCAGTCGCGCACATCCCGGTGGTCAAGCGAAACCAGTATGTGCATGAGGCCCGGGCCTTGGACGTAGCGGACATGAAGGACCTTAAACACAATAAGCGTTATGCGTTGATGGTATTGCTTTTTCATGCACAGTTGAGCAAGTCGCTCGATGACGCGGTCGAGATGTTCATCCGCAAGCTGCGAAAGATTCACAACGACGCCGAAGAGCAGCTGCGCCAGTACTACCTGGAGCACCAGAAACGCGCGGAAAAACTGATCATCCAGTTGCGAGACGTTCTGGAGGCTTTTGTGGAAGGCGAAACGGATGCGGACAGGGGAGCACGTATCGCTGCGGCCTTCCACGATGAGCCAGGCAACCTGCTAATCGAATGCGACGAACACATTGCTTACGCCGGCAATAACTACCTGCCATTCATGCTGGCGCCTTATCTATCGCAGCGGCCATTGCTGCTCAACTGCCTGAGCCTGCTTAATCTGGAATCGACATCCGCCGACCGTTCCCTGATTGACGCTATCAACTTCGTGCTGGCGAACCGACAAAGCCATCGCGACTGTTTGTCGATCGCCGGAACAAACGTGAGCCTGAAATGGATTCCGGAAAAATGGCGCAAACTGGTCACGGGACAGCGCGCCGGCACGGGCACGGAAGTAAGCCGCAAGTATTTCGAACTATGCGTGCTCACCGAGACGATGCAGGAGCTGCAATCTGGCGATCTCTTCGTCGCCAATAGCGATCACTTTAGTGACTACCGGACGCAATTGGTCGATTGGGACCAGTACCACGCTCAAGTGGCGGAGTACGGCGCCATGCTCGGCCTGCAGACCGACCCCAAGGCCTTTTCCGCAGCACTCATGAAGTCGCTTGGGGAGACCGCCGCCCGTGTGGATGCCGGCCTCCCGGAAAACGAGCATGTGGACCTTGTCGGTACCGAGCTAATCCTGCGCAAACATGGGAAGGACGCTCCGCCGGAGGCACTTGCGAAGATTGACAAGATCCTCACCACACGGCTACCTGAAAAGAACATCCTGGACATCCTAGTGGAGTCCGAAGGATGGCTTGATTTGCATAAACATTTCGGTCCGCTCTCCGGGTTCGACTCCAAGGTCGACGATCCGCGAAAACGCTTCATCACCACGTTGTTCTGCTATGGCTGCAATCTTGGCGCAACGCAGACCGCCCGTTCGGTCAAGGACTTGAGCCGGAAGCAGGTAGCGTGGCTCAATCTACACCACATCACCGAAGAGCGGCTGGAGAAGGCCATCGTCCAGGTTATCAATGCTTACAATAAGTTCCTTCTGCCTAAATACTGGGGTACAGGAAAGAGCGCTTCGGCTGACGGCACCAAATGGAACATATACGAGCAAAATCTGCTTTCCGAGTACCACATCCGATACGGCGGCTACGGCGGGATCGGCTATTACCACGTCTCAGACATGTACATTGCGCTCTTTAGCCATTTCATTCCATGTGGGGTGTACGAGGCGATCTATATTTTGGATGGCCTGATCAAGAACGAATCGGACGTCCAGCCCGATACGCTGCATGGCGACACGCACGCGCAAAGCGCACCCGTGTTCGGTTTGGCCTTCCTACTCGGAATTAAACTGATGCCCCGCATCCGCAATCTGAAAAGCCTCGTTTTTTACAAACCGGACCGCGGCACGCGCTACGAGAACATCAACGGCTTGTTCAGCGAATCAATCAACTGGGAACTGATCGAAACCCATCTGCCGGATATGCTGCGCATCGCGCTATCGATCAAGGCAGGCAAGCTCACCCCATCGACGATACTGCGCCGACTGGGCACCGCGAGCCGCAAAAACAAGCTGTATTTTGCGTTCCGCGAGCTCGGGCGGGTCGTGCGGACTGAATTTCTCCTCAAATATATCGGCGATGTGGAGTTGCGTAAAACGATCCAAGCCGCGACCAACAAGAGCGAGGAATTCAACCAGTTCATCAAATGGCTATTTTTTGGCAACCAGGGCATCATTGCTGAAAACGTGCGTCATGAGCAACGCAAAGTTGTGAAGTACAACCAGTTAGTAGCCAATCTGGCCATCCTTCACAACGTCGAGGCGATGACCGGTGTATTGAAGGAAATGCAGGGGGAGGGGTTGCCTATTGACGAAGAAATCCTCGCCGGCCTTGCGCCCTATAGAACTGAGCACATCAACCGATACGGCGATTACACCTTAGATCTGGAAAGAAAGCTGCCGCCGATGAACTACAAAACAAACATTCTTCAATAAATCAAGCACCTATGGCACGAATTGGGTATTTTTACACGAATACCGGCCGACCCTCAAATAGCGAATTTGAGCCTTAAATCATGATTGACGAAATCATCCCCAAAAACAGTGATAATTCAGCGATTCTGTACCCGCTGGTATCTGTGAGTAATGCCAGTACACTAGCCAACATCGATCTCATGGCGCAACACCAGGCTTTTTTAGCTGCGGCCACCTCGGACAATACCCGTCGCACATATCGCTCCGCTATCCAGCATTATTTGACTTGGGGCGGCGTATTGCCTGGTGATGAGCCCATGACGATCCGGTATCTATTGGCCTTTGCGCAGTCATTGAATTCCCGGACACTGGCGTTACGGTTGACTGCGCTCTCGCAATGGCATGTTCACCAGGGTTTCGCCGATCCGACGGCGAGCCCAACCGTACGTAAGACCCTGATCGGCATTGAGCGCATACATGGAAAACCAAAAAAGAAAGCTAAAGCGCTACCTGTAGAGGATCTGGAACGGATTGTAGGCAGCCTATTAAACCTGAATACACTGCAGGCTAAGCGTGACAACGCCTTGCTACAATTGGGCTATTTTGGTGGATATCGCCGCAGTGAGATTGTGAGCCTGCACGTGGAGCATGTAGCGTGGGAGACGGAAGGCATCGCTATTACACTTCCTCGTTCGAAAACAGATCAGCGCGGAGAGGGGATTGTTAAGGCAATCCCCTATGGCGACGAGGTGTGTTGTCCGGTCAAGGCATTGCGCACGTGGCTCGCCGCTGCCAAGATCGATTCTGGTTCACTCTTCAGAACAGTCACTAAATGGAATAAGGTGGGAAGTGGTGCACTCCATCCAAGCAGCATCAATACCATTCTAACCAATTGTGCCAAGAAAGCAGGTTTGGGCTATGTGCCAGAGTTAAGCAGTCATAGTCTGCGTCGTGGCATGGCCACCAGTGCTTATCGTGCCGGCGCTGATTTCAAAGACATTAAACGGCAAGGTGGCTGGCGCCACGATGGCACCGTTCAAGGTTATATCGAAGAGGCTGGGCAGTTTGAAGA
>CXWL01000161.1_pt1 | contig 28619 bp, 21 predicted proteins | sample 590931 | NCBI WGS metagenome assembly CXWL01 (sample SAMEA3498368, study PRJEB10139) | groundwater metagenome | biome: water well; material: biofilm material | place: Germany | collected 2015-04-27 | reverse complement strand
TTGGGCGGTGAGGTGAGGGTGGCACTCTCAAGGGCACGAATCGCCTGCTCCATCTCCCCCTCGTGAGCCAACGCCAACCCTAAATGATACCAGGCTAAGTCTGGCGTTGAATACATGGCATTGGTTAACGCCCGTCGATAGGAGGCAATCGCCTCCGGCCATCGCTCCTGCTTCGCCTGAACTTGTCCCAAATAGGTGTGCGCCTCGGAATAATGGGGATCGATCTGGAGCACCCGCGAGAAGCACTGCTCCGCTTCACGATAGCGCCCTTGCTGGGCGTAGATATGCCCCAAATAGTAGTTGGCTTCTTTGTGGTCAGCATAGAGTTCCAACGACTTTTGGAAGGCAATAAACGCCTGCTGCCGATCCTGATCGAGTAAGGCCACGCCTTCCTGAAAATGCCCGTGGGCCTTCCGTTTCGCCTCTTCCGTCACACAGGCTCCAAACGACAAGACGCTCGCCAGTGCCATCACGATAAGAACACCCTGCCGCATATTACCGCACCTCATCCTTGGCACGATGACCCAACGATCTTACCGCAAATCTTCAAAATGGGTCAGACGCTTGAATTCCCGAAATCGCACTTCTATCTCTTTGTAATCCAGAGACCGCAAGCGGTCAAGGCTAAACGCTTCAACCGTGAAGGACGCCATGACGCTTCCGAAGACGATGGCCTGGCGCAGGGAGGCCTCGGACAGATTCTCGGTGGACGCCAAGTACCCCATAAACCCTCCGGCAAAGGTATCCCCGGCACCGGTCGGGTCCTTGACCTGCTCCAGCGGATAGGCTGGCGCGCCAAACACTTGTCCATCGGTAAACATCAACACCCCATACTCGCCGCGCTTGACGATCAAATACTTGGGCCCGCGCGCAAGGATATCCTTCGCCACCTGGACAAGATTCGAATTATTCCCGAGCGCACGCGCCTCCCCGTCATTGATGATCAAGACATCCACCTCGGAAAGCACCCGCCATAAGGCGTCCCGCTTCCCATCGATCCAGAAGTTCATGGTATCGCAGGCCACAATCTTCGGACGCGTCACTTGCTTCAACACATCGAATTGGAGTTCGGGGTCGATGTTGCCGAGGAAAAGAAACGCCGGCGATTGATAGGCTTCGGGGATCTTCGGACGAAACGTCTCAAAAACATTGAGCTTGGTATCGAGCGTGCGCGCTTCGTTGAGTTGGTAGGTGTACTCCCCTTTCCAACGAAACGTCTCTCCAGGCTTCCGTTCCAGCCCCGCAAGATCGATCCCTCGGCTCTTCAGAAACTTCAGATGCTGCTCTGGGAAATCTTCTCCCACCACAGCAATCAAATCCACGCCGGTGAAGTAGCTCGCACTCGTCGAAAAGTAGGTCGCAGACCCACCGAGCACATCAGTCACTTCGCCAAAGGGTGTTTTGACTGTATCCAGCGCCACCGAACCCACAACGAGCAATCTAGCCATGCTTCCGCGCTCCTTTCCGTGGAGGAAGACGATGTGCAAGTAAGAGAGCCAGCCGCTTCCTTGCTGCAGAAGGAATCGCGACTGGATTCGTCAAGATGGCATGTTCCAATGCCCGCTCACAACCACAGATGCGCGGCTGCCCTACGACTTGCACTGCCGACCGCAACACCCGCTTTGCCAAGGCCACATTCTTGTGGAGCACCGCCAATACGCCCTCAACCGTGACCGCCTGCTCACTTTCATGCCAACAGTCGTAATCGGTCACGAGGGCCAAAGTGGCATAACACAGCTCCGCTTCCCGGGCAAGTTTCGCTTCGGGCATATTGGTCATCCCGATGACGTCAACTCCCCATTGCCGGTAAAGCAACGACTCCCCACGGCTGGAAAACTGCGGGCCTTCCATGCAGAGATAGGTGCCCCCTCGATGCACCGTCGCGGTCGTTCCCCGCACCGCCGATTCCAATGCCCCAGCCACGATCGGGCAAATCGGATCCCCGAACGCGACGTGCGCCACCACCCCGCCTTCGAAAAACGTACTCGCTCGATGTTTGGTCAGATCGACAAATTGGGATGGGACGACCACGTCGCCAGGCCGAATACCCTCCTTCATGCTGCCCACCGCGCTGACGGAAATGACCCGAGTCACCCCAAGGGATTTGAGCGCATAGATATTGGCTCGATAGTTGATTTCGGTCGGATTCAACCGATGCCCCCGTCCGTGACGGGAGAGGAACGCGACGCGCACGCCATCCAGCCGCCCAACGACCAGCGCATCCGACGGCGCCCCAAACGGGGTCTTCACCTTCACCTCACGAACCCCGACCAATCCTTCGATCTCGTAGAGTCCGCTTCCACCAATGATGCCAAGATCTGCTTTCACCTTCGACGTCGCACCCATGCCCATCATCTCCTTCACGTTCACATCCTCACCCCGCGGCGTGAGGAACCGCTCGGTTGGCTCCTGGTCCCCACTCAGTCTGCCGATGAGCCGCCACCTGCTCCAGAATTCGATCCGCCACCTGCGCGGCGGACTCGCCTTCTTCAATCATCAACCACGTCAGCCCGGACTCTCGACGAAACCATGTCAATTGCCGTTTGACGAAATGCCGAGTGTTTCGCTTAAACAGCGTGATGGCCTCGGCATAAGAATACTCCCCGTCCAGATACCCTGCGATTTCCTTATACCCCAAGCCCTTCATGGAGCTACGCTCCCGCCCATAACCTTGGGCTAACAAGGCTTGGGTTTCTTGCACCAAGCCCTTCTCCAGCTGGATGTCCACCCGCCGCTCAACCCGTCGATACAAAGTATCCCGTTCGCGATTGATCCCGAGATAGAGGGGAGTAAAGGCCTGCTCGCTGCACACATGCTCCTGATGAAGCGACGACAACGGTCGTCCCAAGATCTGATAGACCTCTAGCCCCCGAATAATCTTCACGTGATCATTGAAATGCAGCGTCGACGCCAAGACGGGGTCCACCTCTTTGAGTCGATCGTGCAAATGACGATGTCCATGGCGAGCGGCGTCGACCATCAACTGCTGGCGGAAGGCCCAGTCTGCCGGAGGACCATCCCATAACCCACGCAGTAACACTCGAATATATAGACCGGTACCCCCAACCACCAAGGGAATTCTGCCTTCAGCATAGAGCCGCTCAATCTCTTTCAGCGCCGCCTGGCGATACAGGCCCGTATTAAACGGCTCATCAGGATTCACCAGATCAATAAGCCGATGCGGGACGCCTTGTTGCTCCGCCAACGTGGGCTTATCTGTCCCGATGTCCATACCCCGGTACACCTGCCGTGAATCCGCGGTAAGCACCTCCGTCTGCAAGGCCTTCCCGAGCAGAATCCCCACCTCGGTTTTCCCCACAGCGGTAGGGCCCACGAGCACCAACAACGGCCGAACACGTCGGCACCAATCCGAGGAGTGCATCGCATTAAGATTGAGGTCGGCCTGGACCATCACAGCCCTCGGGAGTTAGGCACGAGCAAACACTTTGGCGAGTTCGTGTTCGGGAAAGCGCAAGGCGACGCGACGTCCATGGGGGCAGGTCATGGGGAGCCCCTCGGCAATCCAATCTTCAACCACCTGCTTGATTTCCGGAAGGGCCATGATCCGGCCGGCTCGCACAGCTCCGTGGCAGGCCATGGTCGCCAACACCGCACGCACACGGGATTCCAGCGCATCGGCCTGGGCATGCTCAGTGAGATCCTCTAAAATACTGCGAACCAACGCGGGATAGTCGAGCGCCCCGATCAAGGCCGGGACGGAACGCAACACAAACGTCCCAGCGCCGAAATGTTCAATGTCGAGTCCCAGGCCAGCCAACTCATCGTGAAACCGTTCCAGCAGCGGCACTTCGTGCGGGAGGAGATCGAAGGATTCGGGAATCAACAAAGGCTGCACCGAAATCGTGTCACGCTGCCTGGCCCGCAACAGCCGCTCGAACAAGACCCGTTCATGCGCGGTATGTTGATCGACAATCTGCAGCTCCGTGCCAACCTGCGCCACAAGATAGGTCTGAGCAATCTGCCCAAGTGGCACGACGCCCACCTCGACTCGCCGCTGGGAGGACGTGGCCGCGTCGTCACTCAAGAGACTCCCCTGCACCCCCGCATGGAGCGACGTTGATCCCTCTGCCCCTGCTCGATCGACCCCATCGCTCAGGAAATAGGTACGGACGGCCTCCTGCACCGACGTGGGTGGAGTCCATCCCGACTGCGTCTGCGCTCCAGCACGATGCTGGAACCCGAGCTGCGCATCGAACGAAGGATGAGCAACTTGCGTACTACCCTTCAAGGCGTCTTGCACCGCCTGACGGACGGTTGAGTGAATCACTTCGGTATCTGAGAATCTGACTTCTCGCTTGGTGGGATGGACGTTCACATCAATGCGCTGAGGATCGACGGTCAGAAACAACACGAAAAATGGGTGCAGTCCCTTGGCCAAGTACGGCCCGTAGGCATCGTAGATGGCATGCGACACCGTCCCATTTTTAATCGGACGATGATTGACAAAAATCTCCTGTGGCGTCCGAGAAGACTTCACATGCATCCCGTGCGCCGTAAACCCTTGGACCGTCACTCCTGGCCGTTCAGCCAAAACCTCGACCATCTGCTCGATGAGACGACCCCGATACACCTGTAGCGCGCGATCCCGAAGTGTCAAGGCAGCCGGATATTCCAACACCGCCTGCCCCTGATGGCTTAATCGAAAATGGACTGATGGAGCGGCAAGCGCTGCCTGTTGGACCACCTGGCAAATATGCGAGAACTCCGTCGCCGTACTCTTGAGAAACTTCTGCCGAGCCGGAGTATTGAAGAACAGGTCCCGCACCTCAAACTGCGTCCCTTGAGGGCTCGCCGCCTCCTCACATCGGAGGACCGTGCCGCCCTCGATCGAGAGCCGCGTGCCGCTGTCTTGCGATCCATCGTTGGTGAGGACCTGCACCCGAGACACAGCGGCAATACTGGGGAGGGCCTCCCCGCGAAATCCAAGCGTAAGGATCGCAAACAGATCGTCGTCGGACCGGAGCTTGCTCGTGGCATGTCGTTGGAACGCCAGCAGAGCATCGGCTTGGCCCATACCTTCACCATCATCCGTGACGCGGATCAACTTTCGCCCGCCATCCTCAATATCCACCACAATGAAACGGCTCTGCGCATCGAGGCTGTTGTCGATCAGTTCTTTCACGACGGCGGCGGGACGCTCGACCACTTCGCCTGCGGCAATTTTTCCAATCAGCGCCTCCGACAAAACCTGGATTTTTCCGACCTTGGTCAAGGCATTCATCGAAGCTCCGCCAGTTTCTTCTTGGCTAACTTGGCTTCATCGGCGTCGGAATAGTCTTTCACCACTTGTTTGAACAACTCGCGAGCTTTGGCCAGATCCTGCACTTCCACATAGGCCAGTCCCATCTTGTAGAGCGCTGGTGGGACCTTCTCGCTCTGCGGATGCTCTCTCACCAAGGTATCAAACTCTTGGATGGCGTCTTGATAATTCTTTTTGTGGTAGTACGACGACCCAATCAAATACCGCACGGTCGGCGTGAGCGACGTGGAAGGATAATCCCTCAGAAATTGCCGAAAGCCGTCGATCGCCAAGTCATACCGCCCGCCCAAGTAATCGTTGTGCGACAAATTAAAGGCATGGGTCGGCGTCAAACCCGGCGTGCCTTGAATAGAAAACCCTTGCTCCGAAGCCGGAAGCCTCGCCGGCTTGGATTGGCGGGAAGATTCAACGGCACCCTCCTCACTCCGTGCATAGGGAACTGTGGATTTTTGAAGCGCCTGCCCCGCAAGCTGGTCGTCCAATCGACTGACACGATCTTCCAGGATTTTGAGCCGGGCGATGAGAGGCTCCATCGTTTGCGTCAGGTCACTTGACGCTGACATGGCAGGAATGCTGGCTTGCCGTTCCCCTCTGGCCTTGGCCTCAACCCCTTTGAACCGCTCCTCCTGTTCGCTCCATCGCTTCGCCTGTAAAGCCTGGGTGACCTGAAGTTTTTGCACGTCCTCGCGGAGATCCACGAAATCCGCGTGCTTTGCGCACCCTGTCACGGTGAGCCCCATGAGGGCAAAGCCCCCCATCAAAGAGCGAACACCACATATTGTCCAAAGAGTGGGAAGTGATCTCACGCGTCTTATCCGTTCTTTAGTTGTTTGAGTTTGTCGGCGGCCTTCGCCGCCTCGGAAGTTTTGGGATAATTCGTCACAACCTGCTGCAACGCCTGAATGGCACGAGGCCGATCTTTAAGCGCCAAGTACGCAAAGCCTTCCTTCAGCAGCGCAGCAGGCACCTTCTCGCTCGATGGATAGCTCGTCCGCACAAGCTCGAAGGCCTCAATGGCACGACGGTAGTCCCGACTGCCATAGTAACATTCTCCAATCCAATACTGCGCATTTGGCGCCAGAGCCGACTCCGGATGCTGGGCCAAAAAGTTTGCGAATCCACGCAAGGCGCCATACAGATCGTCTTGCCGAAAGAGACTCAGCGACCGGTCATACCCCTGTTTGATAGCCTCTGGCGAAGAGGCCGAGCTGCTCTCACGCTCCGGCGAAATAGCCTCGCCCCTTGTACGAGCACCGGAGCGTGAGTCTGCACTCGCATCGGAGGTTGCCGGAGGATTGACAAGCTGACTCTGAACCGAGGCACCTGAAGGTACGGTCGTCGCCGCCCCACCCCCAGATCCTGATTCCTGGCTGGGTGACATCGCCCGACCCGACTGCATCACTGCTTGAGTCAGCGAATCGATATGAGTGGCAAGGGTCTGTTGGTTCGCAGCCAGGGTTTCGATCCGACGATCCTGCTCATCGAGACGAGCCTCCATCTTGCCTGCCACCGACTCGATCGCTTTCGAGAACGAGCCCTTGCTCTCCCGGAAATAGCCTTCAATCACCTTGCCATCCGCCTCCATCTTGGTCTGTATCTGACCAAGATGCGCGAGGAGCGCCTTCGACTCGGCGTCCGTCCGCTCTCGCTGCTCGGTCTCCCGTTGCGCCTTACCCCCAAGCTCCTGGGCCACCTGCTCTTGCCGCGCCACCCGCTGCTCAATCACGGTCATGACCTTCTGAAAATCCAGGAGGGCGTTGCGAAACTGGATCATCTGTTCCGTCACGGACTTCCCTTGGGTCTCGAGTTGCTTAGACAACCCCTCCCCTCTGGACTTCTCCTCCTTGTCACGGGCCTTCAGGTACTCATCGACGCCTTTGACGCTTTTGGTCACCGCGTCAAGCTGGAGATCGACCTTGCGGTTGAGCGCGGTCGTCTGTTCGGCGAGTCGCTTCTCAAAGGTCGTGCCCTGATCCTTGAGCAACATCTCCAGGGATCCCAACCGCTTGTCCTGTCCGGCGCTTTTCTTGGCTTCGCGCTGCTGGAGGACGGCCAGGCCATCGTCCAGCCCAGCCCTCAAGGCCTGGAGTTGGTCGGCCTGAGTCTCAAAGCGTCCTTCAAGTTTCGGGAGATCTTGTTCACGAAGATCGGTGATCTCTTGGTTCAGTCTCGCGCGAGTCTCGCTCACCAAGTGATCCACGTCTTTTTTCTGTTGGTCGATCTGGCGATTGGCCTGGTCGACTCGACCTCGCAGGGCCTCTTCCTGTGCAGTGAGCAACCGAACCTTACGCTCCAGGTCCCCGCTGACCTTGTTCAAATCAGCCTGCTGGGCGAGACATCCGGACAAGACGACACATAAGGCCGGCACCATCGCCAGGCGGGCTACACCCCTGCTTACAATCGCGACGGAATTCATGCCACTCTCCCCCCTACCGTAACCAATCGTGCTTCCTAGAAAGAAGCCTGGCCGGACAGTCGTCCAACCAGGCCCTTTGCGTTCATCAATACGCACGAAGCTATCTTAACGAATTCTTACCGCAAGGCCAAATGCCCCCGGCGATTTTGTTGATAGCACTCCTCGGTATGCTCCCCACAAAAGGGCTGCTCCTTCCCGTAGGACGTCACTTTGAGACGGTCGGCCTTGACACCCAGTTCGACCATATAGTGTCTCACGGCCTTCGCGCGCTTCTCGCCCAACACGAAGTTGTAGGCAGACGGCCCCCGTTCATCGCAATGCCCCTGAATCGTCAGGGCCCGTTTGGGGTTGGCCTTAAGCCACACGGCATCGGCCGAGATGGTCTGTTTGCCGACTTCGGTCAATTTCCAACTGTCGAAATCGAAGAAAATGTCGTTCAGCCCGAGCTTGGCATTGTCCTCCGCTTCCCGAACAAGATCTTCGGTCCGCTGGGCGGCAGCCGACGACGGATCCGCCTTGGCGATCAAGGAGTTGGGCCCGACACGCTCTTCGGCCGCAGCCCCACCAGGGGTCAGACCGCGCAAGGACTCGCTATCGGCCCCACCCTTCTTGCCAAAATCGAATCCCCCACCTGAGATTCCACCACTGGGACCCCCAGTAGGTCCGCCTCCGGAATCCCCTCCCTGGTCCCCTCCTGGAGCCAACGCCGACCCACCAGGAACAAAGGCTGACCCACCAGGAACGCCACCAGGGGCTGTCCCCGATCCAGAGTACCCCGACTCGTTAATGCTTGGTTCCATTACCCCGCCGCCCTTGCTGGCCTTTGACGATACTGGCTTCGCACCGCTCAGAAACGACTGATCGGTGGCATCCGCCTGGATGGCTTGCTTACTGCAACCCACAGCGCCGAAAACCAACAGACTTGCCACCCCCACAATACTGACGATTCGATATGCGCGTCCCCTGTGCATCATGCATTCCTCCTTTTATTCCCTGTTGTTGTGATCTTCCAATTGTTTCCGCCCGCTCACGCTGCTGTCCCCGATGCCCCACTACCTCACTCCCGTTACGCAGGAGACCAGGCCGGCGTGCTGCTGTACTGCTCACCACTCGTCAACCGCTCGCGACTCCGTTTATCTCCATCCGCATTGATCATATAGATAGCGCTCCGCCCGTCGATCGACGAACTGAACACCAGATGCCGGCCATCCGGCGACCACGAGGGCGAATCGTCGATCCCCGGCCCAGTCGTAATTTGACGACGCTCACGACCATCAGGGCTCGTCACGCAAATCTTGTAGCCCTCCGGCACGCGACACACATGCGCAATCCAATCCCCCCGAGGCGACCAGGTGGGCGCACCATTATATTCGCCTTGAAACGTAATGCGCCGCGCATTCGACCCATCCGATCCCATCACATACACCTGTGGCCGACCACTGCGGTCTGACGTAAACGCCAGTTCGTGCCCCGAAGGCGACCAGGTGGGAGACAGATCCCCTCCCGCATGAAAGGTCAACCGCTCCCTGCTCTTGGTGACGAGATCGAGTCGATAAATCTCCGCATTGCCATCGAGGCTCGTGGCATACGCCAGCGCGGTGCCATCCGGCGACACTGCGGGCGTGATATTCAAAGACTCGGCAGACACTAACACTTCCCGTTTGCCACTCGACAATTCGAGGGCCACCAAGTCCTGCGTGGTGCGGGTTCGATAGGACGTAAAGAACAGAAATCGTCGATCGGGGGACCAACGTGGCATGAGATTTAAAAAACCATCAGCCGTCACTTGTCGACGGCCATGGCCGTCGTAATCCATCACAAACAATTCCCTCGCGCCTTTGACCTCACTCACATAGGCAATCTTGGTCCGTGCAATGCCCTGCTCACCCGTGAACCGATACACCATTTCATCCGCAAAACGATGGGCCATGGTCCGTAGCGCCCCCACAGGCCCGGCGTAGCGCTTCCCGCTCAGGCTCTCTTGTCGCGTGCCATCCAACACTTGTGCCTCAACAGCCACTTCGTCTTGGCGGACGCTCGCCGTTCCCGACAGCAGCACCGAGATCCCTTGATTCGCCGCTTCCTGGTAGATCGCGGGCGTCAACCCCATCTTGGCTGGAGCCCCCTGAGCAAACGCCAGGGTCTCCCCCTCCACCACGGTAAACAAGAGTGATCGGCGAAGGTCAGCAGCCACGGTGTCGCGAAACGCAGCCCCGACTGATTTGGGTTCCTTCTCCGCAAATCCCAAAATGGCCAAGGGAATCTTTTGGAAATCTGGTCGCTTCGCCTCAAGGTAGACGTCAGACGCCGCCGCCCCCCAAATGCCCACACTACAGAGCAACGCCAATAACAGTAGACTGAGAAGAATCTTCAGCCCCTTGTTCATCCTACCTCACCGACAGTAAACGTAAAATGGGCGTCCAATGACGACTCCTTGACGGTCGAAGGAAAGGGTGGGAGTGGCGCGGATAATACCACGGCCCGTTCCCCTGCAAAATCGTAATAGGCATTACCAGATGACGTTTCGACCTTCACCCCCTCAATGGCTCCCGACGGCATCACACGGAAACGGATCACCACCGCGTACGATTTCCCGGACAGGTCAATCGGCGGCGCATGCCATCCCTCGCTAATCTTTCGTTGGATCCTGGCCAGGTACTCATTGGTCCCTGGACTCTGCTGCTGCGCCGCAATCGTGCCCACCGGTTTGACGGCCACCGCTTGAGGGGCTTTGGCCAACTTTTCCTGAGGTGGCATTTTCTCTGCCGCAACGGATGCCGTCGGCGGAATCGACTGTAGGCTTTTCTCCAGATCCTGAGAAAAGGACTGTTGCCGCTCGGAGGGCTTGGACGATACCGCAGGCGACCCTGCGGGTTTCGATATTGCGGTCATCTCTGGAATCGTCACACGGTTGGCCAAACTCTGGCTCTCGACCGCAGACTTAGCAGTTGAACTCGGCACACGAGGAGCGTCTGTCCGTCGAGGAGGCGTCGGCAAGACCGGCGGAGCCATGCCTTGTAAATGAGGCGTCTCCGGAAGCAGCGCGTCGTCGCTCATCAAACTCCGAGAACCCGTCCGAGAAGAAGCCGGAGGGGTTGGCGCAAGGACAGGTGGCAACCGAACCGACGCAACTTTCGGTGTCGTCGGAGCAGGAGCCGGAGCCGGTTCCTGTCGAAGAACGCTGGGTGAAATCGGAACCGCTTTCTGCACCGGCAACACTGGCGGTTCAATCGACACTGATTTTGCAGGAGGCGTGACCGCAGGAGCCGGAGCCACCTTCTGCTGAGGAGGTGTTGGCGCAGCCTTTGCCTCGCTCACCGTGGGTTCTTTCTTAGTGTCGTGCTGCAGCGGCGACGCCACAGGCCTGGGCTTTTCAGTCGGCAGCGTCACCAACGACACGCTGTAGGAAGACAAGGGGCGATCCGTCTTTGCGGGCCAAGAGAACACCGAGAAGCTGAGGAGCAACACCAGGTGAAGACCAAGCGAGAGGCCGACCATCCAGAGAATGGTCCTCCTCGCATTGTCTGTTCCCCCTCCCTGGAATGTGGCTATCACCGTACTCATGACCTTCCCTGACCTGCTCCCTCTCCTGAGGAACCACCTGCCACTGCGACACGATGTCTTTGTTCAAGAGCTACGATTGTCGCGCGCGCCCAGAAGGAAATGCCCGCTCCTCAGTGACACGCTCAGTGCCTCCGGGATCGGTTACCATACCGAGCTTTTCGATACCGGATCGCTTGACCCCATCCATGACCTGAACCACGGTTCCATACGGCACATCTCGATCAGCCCGCAAATAGACCGACACCTCGGGATTCTTTTGCTTGGCCCCACGAAGGCGTTCTTCCAGTTGGGCGACACTGACGGCATCCTTCTCCAGGAACAACTTTTTGTCCCGTTCAATGGTGACGATCAGCCGCTCCTCGGGCTTGATATTATTACTGGAGGAGGTCGGCAGCGTGATGTCCAGCCCACGGTACAGCATCGGCGCGGTCACCATGAAGATCACCAAGAGTACTAACACCACGTCGACAAGCGGAATGACGTTGATTTCCGCCATGAACCTGTGGCGTCGCCGATCGAACATCTAAGCGCCGCCTCCGTCGGTATTGCCCCGTACGCTGACCCTGTTCATCAACTCAATACAAAAGGCTTCGACCCTTGTTAGGCTCTTGTGAACTCGAGTCAAAAAATAATTATAGGCCACCACCGCCGGAATCGCCGTAAACAGCCCTGCCGCAGTCGCGACCAACGCTTCCGCCACGCCTGGAGCCACCGCCCCAATACTGGCCGTTCCTTGCTTCCCAATCTCCTGAAAGGCGTCGATAATCCCTAGCACCGTACCCAACAGTCCCACAAAGGGCGCGATATTGCCCGTCGTCGCAAGGAAGGGGAGATAGGCCTCCTTGACGGCAATCTGCTCTTGCATCAGGTGTGACGCCACCCGGTCAAGATAGTAACGATCCGCACCCTGAATCTTATCGGCTGGATTGGGGCTGGAGCTGAAGAACGTCCCCTCGCTTTTCTTTGACTCAGGAGCAACCCGATCCATGATCCCAATGAAGACCACCGCACTGGAACTGGTCGGCATCCGACGCGCCTGCTTTCGAAGTTCGTCCAGATCCTGGGCTCGTCCATACATCCCGAGGAACCGCTGCTCCTGGCGATCCTGCGCTCGGAAGGTCCGCCATTTCGTCAGGATAATGGCCCAGGAGGCCACGGAAAACAGCAAGAGTAAGAAAAGAACGATCTTCGAGACCGCCCCTAGCGAGCCTAATCCGCTCATCAAACCGGCATGAGGTATCATGAAGGCAAATGACTGAGGGGAACCGATGGCGACACGCCCAGCGTCGCTCGATCACAGATCATTGCAGGGAAAATGGCGGGGCCGACGGGATTTGAACCCGCGACTTCCAGATTGACAATCTGGCGTCCTAAACCAGGCTGAACGACGGCCCCGCGAGAGTAATTTCGAGTCAGAGCATCTCCTGAGGGACTCGGAAGCGTCTGCACATCCCTTTGCAAACAAGTTCCCAGCTTCGTAACCCCACCTCAGGATGGCGACATTCATGAAGAGCTGAGTCCGCACAACTGGTGGGCGGAACAGGGATTGAACCTGTGACTTCTGCCTTGTAAGGGCAGCGCTCTTCCAACTGAGCTATCCGCCCAAATCTTCAAGCTTGCCCACTATTTAAGTAGATTACCAACTCTCCCGGTTATTGTCAACCAGAACCGATTGCTCTAGGATACGCAGAGCGTGCGCACCCCTACTTTAGAGGTCTATCCCTATGCTGAAGACGGCTTCGTTTTCGTGGGAAATAAGTCTCATGGACCTTCTTGAGGCGAGCCTGTTCGACATGGGTATAAATTTGGGTGGTCGCAATATTGCTGTGACCAAGCATCGCCTGCACCGCCCTGAGATCCGCCCCCCGGTCCAACAAGTGTGTCGCAAATGAATGCCGGAGTAAGTGAGGAAACACGTGGTCGGCAATGCCAACCTCTGCGGCTCGGCGACGCAACAGCTTCCAAAATCCTTGTCGTGAGAGTGGACCTCCCCGTCGCGTAATAAAGACCAGCGTGGAAGATCGTCCCTTTAAGAGCACCCCTCGTCCTTGTTCCAAATAGATCATGATCTTCTGCCGCGCGGTATCGCCGAGCGGAACCAGGCGCTGCTTCCCACCCTTTCCCTCGACTTTCACATAGCCCAGGCTTAAATTGAGTTGTCCCTGCCGCACACCGACCAACTCCGACACCCGCATACCGGTGGCATACAGGAGCTCCAACATCGCCGCGTCGCGCACATCTTCCGGTGCCTGCCCCAGAGACGCATCCAGTAACTGAGCGACGGTAGCGGCATTCATCGTCTTAGGGAGTCGCTTCCATGGTCGAGGGGCCTGGTGATGGAGAAGCGGATTCTCTTGGATGTAGCCCTCTTGCTGAAGATACCGAAAGAAGCCGCGAACCCCGGCCAGACATCTCGCCACTGAGGTTGGCGCGAGCCCTTGGCGGGACAGACCCGCAAGAAATCGGCTCATGCTCGCCCGCGTGAGCTGAGCATACTCGGGCAACCCATCCACCACCATATGGGCACGCAGCTTGTCGAGATCACGTCGATAGGCCGCAATGGTCGACCACGACAGCCCCCGTTCCACTCGCCGTTCATTGAGATAGCGATCGATCAACGCATCCATAGCCACCTTGCCCTCTCCCATCATCATATCGGCCGAGCTTAGCATGGGGGCCGGCATGGGACCAGCTTAGATCCTGGCTCAACATCGACCTGCACGGACGAGGAGAATCAACCCACCTCATGATGGCCGTGCCTTTTCTTGACAGGGTGGGACCTGCCTCCTATAGTGAAGAACTGGTGCCGATGACTAGGAAACACCGCAGAGATCAAACTGTTCACCGCCAACATTTTTTCGCCTTTGCGCCTAACTGATCGTCTACTCCCACGCGGTTGTCTGTTGCTCGTACTTCTCAGCGGCCTATGGGGTGCGCCCCTTCAGGCCGCGGACCCAGAGGTACCACCCCCCACGATCCCTGCGATTCTTCGACAGGCACAGGATCACATTCAGCTCCAGGATCCGGATGGCGCGATCCTGAGTCTCAAACAACTGCTGACAACGCAGGTCCCACGAGCATTTCTCGACGACATCTATCTGTCCTTAGCCTCGGCCTATCTGGCAAAAGCAGACTACCAGTCCGCGATCAGTTACCTGCAACAACTCCTCTCACAACTCCCGGACTCCGACCTCGCACCTCGCGCCAAGCTCTTGCTGGGACAGGCCCATGCGAACTCCGGCAACGCAGAAGCCGCCATGCCGTTTCTGACCGAATCGTCAACCCAGACTGAAGACGGCAGCACGAAACGCGAGGCCTTGAAGTTCCTTGGAGATCTGTACGTCAAGCAAGGCATCCCCCTCAATGCCCTGAAGGTCTGGCTCGAAGAATCGGCCACCACACCAGGGAGCCAAGTGGACGAGCCGCGTGCGCGAATCCGCGCCCTGCTGCTGGAGAGTCAGGACCGAAAGTTTCTGGGACGCGTGCAGGAGACCTATCCGGCGACCTACCCCGGAGACCTCGCGCTCCTCCGTCTCATCGATATTCATGAAAACCTGGGAGATGACTTTCTGACTGAGAAACATCTTCGACAATTTCTTCTCCGCTTTGGCACCCATGAATCTGCGACGACGGTCCAAGAAAAACTCCAGACACTGAAGAGCAAACTCAAAACGAGTCAATATGTCCTTGGCGCCGTGCTGCCACTGTCCGGCCGGTTGGGACCCTTTGGCATTGAAGCGCTCAACGGAATTCGACTGGCGCTGGACCAGGCCAAAGAGCGGGAGGGGTCCCCCTCGATCGCTCTCCTGGTCAAGGATCACGAAACCCTCGGCAAGTCCGAGCTGTCGGATCTCGTGAACGAGTATCACCCCTATGCCTTGATTGGCCCCTTACTCTCGCGCAATCTCGCCAACTGGGCGCCCCTCGCCGAGCAAACGGAAACCGTAGTCGTCACCCCAGCCGCAGGCGCGCCAGACCTCCGTCGGCTGAGTTCCTTTTTCTTCAGCACCGCCACCACCCCTCTGCAGCAAGTCAGTCGCCTGGCGGATTACGCCGTGAACCATCTCGGGTATCGCAAGTTCGGCGTCCTTCATCCGGACACGCCCTATGGGCACGATCTGGCCACCCACTTCACCCGCGAAATTCGGCAATGGGGGGCCGAGATCATCGGCGTCGAGGCCTATAAAGAAAAGGACACGGATCTTGGCCCCGCGATCGGCCGCCTCAAGAGCAGCGACTTGAAGCGAGATGGCCAGATCGTCAAATCAAAAACCAACAAAGGGAAAACACGACTGACTTACCAACCCGGGTTCGACGCCCTTTTCCTCCCAAGCGATGGACGCCAGCTAGCGCTCCTCACCTCCCAACTCGTGTTTTATGAGATGCGCGTGGCGTTTTTGGGCACCAACACGTGGAATTCGCCGGAACTCGTCCGAAGCGAACGGTCACTCGAAGGCAGTGTCTTTGTCGATGGATTCTTCACTGAAAGCCCCGATCAAGGCATTCGAGATTTCGTCCGGCAATACCGACAACGGTTCCAGACTGACCCGACCTTTTTCGCCTCGCAGGCCTACGAGGCCACCACGATTTTGGTGGATGCCATTCGGAGCGGCATCGGCAATGGCAAAACCCTACGCGAGTACTTGACCAAGACTCCGCAATTGCGCACGCTGAACGGCCCCGGGGCGTTCGGCCAGACAGGGACGCTCAACCGAAAACTGTATTTAATCCAGATCACCCACGGCCGGTTCCTCCAAGTAAATAACGATCTCACCCCTGGATCGACGCGATGAACTCTCTCTCCAACATTCTCCATACGATCTCCTACATGGCCCTTCCCCTCTTTGTGGCCATGGTCTTTCACGAGTTTGCGCATGGCTGGGTGGCCAACTACTACGGCGATCCCACAGCAAAACTGGCGGGCCGACTGACCTTAGATCCCAGACCGCATATCGATCTGTTCGGCACGATCCTCCTGCCGCTGATGTGCCTGATCATTCCAGGTGGATTCTTTCTCGGATGGGCCAAGCCCGTTCCGGTCAATGCCCACTATCTTCGCAACCCACGCGAAGACATGGCCAAAGTAGCCATCGCGGGGCCCGCCATGAATCTCATCTTGGCCATCGCCAGTGCGTTGCTCTTAAGTCTGGTGGTGGCCCTCGACCCAACGGTGGCCGCCGCCTGGCCTCCGAAGGCCGGGCAGGCAGCCCCACAAAATTTGCAGGGGATGATTCTATTACCCATTGCCGCCATGGCGTTATACTCCGTCTTTATCAACGTCTTGTTAATGGTCTTTAACTTAATTCCCATTCCCCCGCTGGATGGTGGACGGGTCTTGGTCAGCCTGCTCCCACACGGGCCGGCGTTGGCCGTTGCGAAGCTGGAGCCCTACGGCATGTTCATCCTCGTGGGACTGATGATGTTGGATCCACAGATTCATATCATCCACACGCTGACCGGCACGGTGGTCAATCTCCTCGCGGCAACCATACTAACCTCAGTATTCTGACGTAACGTGGACGCATTCGACAGGCAAAGGAGCAGATGGTGAGAAAACGAGTCTTAAGCGGCATGCAACCCAGCGGCCTCTTGCACATAGGCAATCTCCTCGGCGCCCTGGACAATTGGAAACACCTGCAAGCACAGCACGACTGTTTCTTTTTCGTGGCCGACTGGCATGCCCTCTCCACCAATTACCAAAACACGAGCCGTATCCGGGAATTCTCGCAGGAGTTGCTCATCGACTGGCTGGCCTTCGGCATTGATCCGACACAGTCCACGGTCTTCATCCAGTCGCATCTGCACGAACATGCTGTGTTGCACTTACTGCTTTCCATGATGATCCCGATTCCCTGGCTCGAACGGAATCCGACGTACAAGGACCAACAAGAACAGATTACCGATCGCGACCTGTCCACCTACGGATTTCTCGGCTATCCCGTCCTGCAAGCCGCCGACATCCTGCTCTACAAGCCGGACTTTGTGCCGGTAGGCAAAGATCAACTCCCCCATCTCGAACTCACGCGTGAGATTGCCCGTCGCTTCAACGATCTCTATAAAACACAGGTGTTCCCCGAGCCGAAAGAGCATCTGACCAAATTCCCCAAGGTCTTGGGGACCGATGGGCGCAAGATGAGCAAAAGTTATGGAAACACCATCAACCTGTCCGATACCGAACCAGTCGTTCGCCAAAAACTCAAAACCATGATCACCGACCCTGCGCGGGTCAAACGCACCGACCCAGGCAATCCCGATATCTGCCCCGTATACGAACTACACAAGGTGTACTCGCCCTCGGCAGTGCAGGAACGCATCAACAGCGAATGCCGTACCGCAGCAATCGGCTGTATTGACTGTAAAAAACTGCTGGCCGACGGAATGGTGCAACAGATGACGCCGATGTGGGATCGGCGAAAAGAGATCGTGGCAAAACCCGACTACCTGAACGATGTCGTCCGAGATGGACAACTGAAAGCCAAGGCCGTGGCCAGCCAGACGCTGAACGAAGTCAATGCGGCCATGAAAATTTAAGCGCGAGCGCCCCCATACGCTCACGATCGCCCGAGCCGCTCGTCTCTCCCTCAGGCACCACCCGCGTGGCCGTCATTCCCAATGAGCCTATCCGCCTTCACCGCCAAGGACCTGTCCACCTGACACACAGAATGCTGGCTCATAAAGGATGCGCTGGATGGTGAGAGAGAACCAGCTCTCACGCTCAGCCACTCGACGAGCAGCTCATCGCATCACGTCCCCTCCCAACCTCTGTCTCTCTCTCTCTGTTCTTTCTCTCTGCCCACGGTCAAGCCAAAGCTGCCACACTGAAGCGTCCACATTTTTTTGCCCGAACCCAGAATGCCAGAGACGGCGCGATGAGTGCGTAGCGCTGAGGCACAAGCTGGACGACGCACAGCCGACTAGAGCCGACTCGCAAGGGGCCGAGGGGGTCCACCAGGACAACCAGCATCCGGTGACCCTGGCGATGAGCGAGGGACTCAACAGCAACATTCAGAAGATCAAGAGCCTGGTGTGCGGGTTCCGGAACATGGGGCACTTCGACACAGCCCTCTACTTCACACTGCGGAAGGCTCGATATTCACCCATGCTAAACCTGAACGCGCCACTGTTAAGGTGAGGCACCTGCCACAAAGTGGGATCATTGACGAAGAGCGCCTCAAGCTGCTACATCGAGAAACTGTTATTGCTTCCAATACGCCCATTCTTCGCAAATAAGGAGCCCATGGCCATAGAGGACATTGCACAAATCGTGAGCGACCGCTATGCCCGCGCGGCCTCGACCGGCGAGCAGATGTGTTGCCCCACTGGGTATAACTTCGACGACCTGAAACAGTTCATCCCGGAGGAAGTGCTGAAGATTTCCTACGGCTGCGGCACCCCAGCCGGACTCCAGACCGTCAAGGCCGGAGAGACCGTGCTCGATATCGGCTCGGGCGGCGGCATCGACTGCTTCGAAGCCTCCCGTCTCGTGGGGCCGACAGGTCACGTGATCGGCCTGGATATGACCGACACCATGCTGGAGATCGCCCGCCGCAATGCGCCAATCGTGGCCACACACTTAGGCTACCAGACTCCCAACGTGGAGTTTCGCAAGGGGATCGCCGAAGCCATGCCGGTGGACGACCAGACCGTGGATCTGGTCATCTCCAACTGCGTTATCAATCTCGCGCCTGACAAGCACAAGGTCTTTCGGGAGATGTTTCGCATCCTGCGCCCAGGCGGACGGTTCACCATTTCCGACATTGTCTCTGACCAGACCGTGCCACAATATATGGTCCATGACGCCGAAAAATGGGGCAATTGCCTATCCGGCTCACTCACGTTGGCTGACTACATGGGAGGAATGGTCGATGCAGGATTTCGCGGCGTGCACCAGGTGAAAACCATCCCCTGGCAAACGATCGATGGCATTCATTTCCTGTCAGTCACCCTGACAGGCTACAAGCTGGCTTCCTGTGAGACCACCTCGACGTACGCAACGTTACGTGGACCGTTCAGCCAGGCTACCGATGAACTGGGCTATGTCTATCGCCGCGGCACCCCCACGGCCATCCCAGCCACCGTGGCAACGGAACTGAGCAGCGCACCGCTCGCCTCGTTCTTCATCCTCTCGGACACCCCAGTGTCATTTGATGCAGCAGATGCTCGTTGGCTCGCCGTGCATCCGGAACACAAGCCCTGTGTCTGGAAGGGCGATTTTGCATTGTTCGCCGGTCCGTTTGTCGAGGTCCACGACGACGACCACCACAGATACCGCCGAGGGATTCCTCTTGAAATTTGCTCAAAAACCCTCATGGTTCTGACCTCCGAGCCCTATCGGACGCACTTCACCCTCTATAACCGCGCATCCGCACAGGCCACAGGATCGGAAGTGACCTGTGATCCCAACGGTGGCTGCTGCTAACGTCAAACCGAGACGCGAGACCAAAATGGGGAAGTCATTACTGGGGCGCAACAGTCCGCTGGCCTCAGCCTCCGAACAATTGTCGATCCTGGCGCACACCGCTGGCTGTCGCCCCTTTGAGCAACAACTGGCAGAAGCCTCGCTCAAGCCCCTTCAGGCCACAGGCCTGACCGTCTTTCAGATCAATGTCGGCAAGCTCTGCAACCAGACCTGCCGCCACTGCCATGTCGATGCCGGCCCTGACCGCTCGGAAGTCATGACATCCGACACGGCTGAACTCTGCCTCCAGGCCTTCGCTTCAACGGACATTCCCACGCTCGACATCACCGGCGGCGCGCCAGAGCTTAATTCGAATTTTCGTCGGTTGGTGGAAGAAGCCTCACGGCTAGGCCGGCATGTCATGGATCGGTCGAACCTCTCCGTCCTGCTGCTGCCTTCGCAGCACGATCTCGTCGACTTTCTTGCGGCACATCGCGTGGAAGTGGTGGCATCGCTCCCCTACTTCAAATCGTCACAAACAGACGCGCAGCGGGGGGAGGGCATTTTTGATAAATCGATCGAAGCGCTGCAGCGCCTGAATACTCGCGGCTATGGAAAAGACCACTCTGGGCTCGTCTTGAATCTCGTGCACAACCCGGTTGGCGCATTTCTGCCACCGAAACAGGAAGCGGCTGAGGCGCAGTTTCGGCGAGAGCTCGCCAAACTGGGCGTCGTGTTCAACCACCTCTACACCATCACCAACATGCCCATCAGCCGTTTTTTGGAATTTCTCATCGAGAGCGGCAACTATGAGGGCTATATGGAACGGCTGGCCAATGCCTTTAATCCAACCGCCGCTGCTGGGGTGATGTGCCGCTATACCATCTCCGTCGGCTGGGACGGAACCTTGTACGATTGCGATTTCAACCAAATGCTCGACCTCCCCGTTACACCACAGACATCCCGCCATATTCGCGATTTCGACGCCGCACTCCTGCGTCACCGTCGGATCGTCACCGCCAATCATTGTTACGGATGCACGGCAGGAGCTGGCTCAACCTGCGGCGGAGCCGTCACGTAGCCGGATGCTCAAAATGACCGCCAGCGTCCTGCTCGACACGCGTGAAGCGGGACGCGTGTCGAGCAGGACGATTGACGATTGATCCATTACACCATTGAGTCAATGGTCCGATGAAGCAATCGAGGAACTCGAACGACGAATGATGTCCAGATACCCTGGCTCACCAATCGAAAAGCCATCATGTAGTTGAACACGCTCTCAGGAAATCGAAGGGTAGGAAGATACGATCATCCGGCTGGGCTGAGGAGCACTGCCAGGGTTGAACAACCCTTTCAGCAGTGCTCCCGCAACCTATATACCGTTATTCTGGAGGAGTAGCAGGCCCGGCCGTTGCGTTAATGACGACCCCGCGCTTTTGCAATTCGTCGACCAACAACTTCGCGCCGGCATTACCTTTACCGGCCAGCTCGGTCGTTTTCTTCGCAATCGAATCAAGCTGGTTTCTGACCTTGACCGCTTGATCCAAGGTCGAGGCTTGATTGGTATGAATCGTCTCCAGCGTCTCTTTCTCTTTCATCAGCTGTGTCGTTTGGAACCCTGCCCAAACTAACACCGCCACAACCAAAAACAGGACCGGGACAAAAGGACTGACCCCAGGGTCTGAACCATGGTCATGGTCACAGGAGTCGCTATGCGTATGTGCGGTTGGATTTGATTCTGCCATGGGTTACTTCTTTCCTGTGTGAGGGGCAGGCTGCGCCTGCGGTGAAGGATTTTGCGTGATGGAAAAGGTGATCCCGTGTTCCGCCAACAACGCTTTCAATTGGTCATCGTTATTTCTGGCCGCTAAGTTGGCCAAAGCCTGAATGATTTCTCGATTGAGGCCCTCCAACTGAATGCTCTGCTGCACGTATTGCTGACGCGCATTCACCGACGCTTGTCGGGACACGTTACCCTGGAAAAGAGAAATATTCACACCGACCAAAATAAGCGTGGTCAGCGCCAAAATCGTCAATAGCGTCCACTGTCCTCGCGACAAAGTTCCCATCTCGTATCTTTCTCCTTCTGCTGATTCTTAGAGCGGCAGGGCAATTCAGCATCGCCTTGTCGCCCTCAATGAACTGTCTACGAATATACCCGAGGGTCAGAACGAGCACAAGCATTTTCGCCTGAGCCACAACCAGCGCGGGCCGCCCGCACATCGCACGAACGGCCCGCCACAACTCTCACACTGTACGGATCTCGACGATCCGCGTCTATTCGATCAGGACGATTTTCTTCTCCAGGCGGCCAGGCCCGCCAATCCCGAGGCCAACAAGAGGAGCGTGCCCGGTTCCGGCACTTGGCCCGTCGGCTGCGCCGTGACCGTTCCCTTCACCAACAAGATCACGTCCGCCAGGTTGCCGCTGAATCCGCTGGCANNTTGTGGCCCGTCCCCTTGAACGTGATCGTCTTGGTGAACTGCCCCACGGTCAACGGATTGAAGTCCAGGCCTAAGCCCAACTTCTGCTGTCCCGCCTCCAGATCCTGGAGCGAACTGAATCCCGTCTCGCCGAACAGCGCCGACCCGACACTCTGGAATAAGCCATCCAACAAATCTGCTGGACCCAGCACCGCATTGAGCAGAGACAGATTGGCCAGCCGCGCCGCACTCCCCTCCACAATGCTCCCGAAGTCCAGCAGGAAGCTCGTCGGGCTCTGCTTGCTGAAGGTGCCCTGCCCACTCGTGAACGCAAACTCACCTTGAGCGAAGTTGTTCACTTGCCCCTTGAGCGTGATCGCCTGATCTGCAAAGGCCAGATCCGCCAGGTCCGTATTGTGACTGGCCAAGCTCAGCAGGGCCGAGCCGTTGAAGACCCCAGCCGTGGCGGTGTTCAGATGCGCCGCCAAGCTCGTGCTGTCGGTCACCTGCGCGCCCAGGCCCGCGCCCAGCGTACCCGTAGCCGTGAACGGCCCCGTCGCGCTGTGGACGCTCCCCGTGAGCACATCATTCAAGGCCGTAACGAGGGCATTGTTCTTCACCACCAGTGTTTTGGCACTGGTGACTTCGCCGACGTGCACGATCCCGAAGTCCAGTTCCGTCTGCGTCACCTGCGGCACCGCCGACGTATAGACCTTGCCGCTCAGGCTGACCTGCTGCGTCGGCAGGGCCAGATCACTGTGTCCGGCCAACTGCGAGGCCAGGTTGACATCCAGGCTTCCGGTGAAGGTGCCTGCCGTGCCCGTCTGCATCGCCACCCTCAGGCTGCTCGCATCCGATGTGCCGGGCGCGAGATTGGCAATCGGGCTTGAGCCCGCCGTGGTGAAGCCAGTTGGCGCCGCGCCAAGGCTCGCATGCAGGGCTTCGCTGAACCCATCGTTGAGCGCCGTGTTGGCCACCGTGAGGGCTTGCAGCGGATTCACGTCGCCCACACGGGCGGCAAAATTCTTCGTCAACGGCGACACCGTCGCCTCCCCTGGACGGAAGACCGTGCCATTCACATTGACGGTCTGGCTCGACAAGGTCGTCTGTCCAAGATTGCTGGTGCCGGCCCCATCGGAGACCAGGCTGATCAGCGCCGTCCCACTCTTGTTCCCGGCGGTCGCCGTATTAATCCCCACCAGCAGATCGGTGTTGTTCGTCTGCTGGGCAGCCAACAGGTTGAAGGCCCCACTGGCGATCACTCCGCCGGTCGCCCCACCCAGGCTGGCGTTGAGTTTCTCGGAGAAGCCATCGTTGGCCGCGAGATTGGTGATCGACAACGCCTGCTGCGCCAGGTCACCGACCCGCCGCGTGCCAAAATTCACCGGCTCAGGGCTGTGCGCTCCGGCCTCTGCCACACGATACACATTCCCCTGCACGTTCACCGTCTGCGTCCCGATCCCCGTGGCGGCGAACCCGCTCGTCCCCGTTCCGTCCGAGGCCAAGGTGATCAACGCCGAGCCGCTCTTCGCCCCGGCCGTGCTGGTGTCCATCCCCACGAGCAGGCTGGCATTATTGGTAGCGCCCGCGGTCAAGAGATTAAAGGCGCCGCTCGCAGTTGCATGCCCAGTGGCTCCCCCCAGCGTCGCATTCAGTTTTTCGGAGAACCCGTCAGTGGCTGCGATGTTGCCGATCGAGAGGACCTGCGACGCCACATCTCCCACATGCTTGTTGCCGAAGTTCACCGGCTCAGGGCTATGGGCACCCGCTTGTGCCAAGCGATACACCTCGCCTTGCACCGTCACGACTTGATTGGCAAGCGTCGTCGTCGTCCCACCAGTGAATCCGGTGCCATCCGAGACGAAGCCCACCGTCGCGACCCCACTCTTGGCCCCCGCCGTCGCCGTCGTGATCCCCACATGCAGGCCCGTCGTGTTGGTGCCTTCCGGTGTAAGCCCCGCGAAGCTTCCCCCGACCGTGGCATGCCCGGTCGTCCCCACCGCGCTCGCATTGAGCAGTTCGCTAAACCCGTCGTTGGGCACATTGTTGGTGATGCTCAGCGTGGTCTGCGCCACCTGGCCCTCGCGGAACTTACCGAGATTAATCGGCTGCGTATTGTTGATGACCGGATTCGCCAACCGCACCACCGTCCCCGACACCACATCGGCTTGGACGCCGGGTTCCTGGAAGCCCAGGCTCGTGGTCCCTAACCCGAAGGCCGTCCCGTTAGAAGCCAGATGGATCCGGGCCGTGGCATTCACCACCCCGACCGTACTCGTATTCAAGGAGACGGTCATCGTGCTCGTGTCTGACACTCCAGCGGCCAATCCTGTGAGTGCGCCCGCCGCCGTCAACTTCCCGGCTCCGGTCCCAGACAGCGCACCGAAGCTCGCGTTGAGGCTCTCGCTGAACCCATCCGCAACCGCCAGGTTCTGAATGGTGAACGCCCGCGCGGCCACCACATCGCCCACGTGCACCGTTCCGAAGTTCACCCCCGCGATCGTGTTGGCTGCCGCCAGACGGATGACGCTCCCCTGCACCGAGACATTGCGCGTCCCCAAGCCCAACTCACCCAACCCACTGGTGCCGGTTCCGTCGGAAGCCACGTTGAGCACAACCGTCCCGTTCCGGCTACCTGCCGTCGCCGTATTGATGCCAATGTGCATGCTGCTATCACTCGACCCGGCAGCCAGCAGATTGATGGCCCCCGTGGCTGTCACGTTCGTCGGCGTGCTGCTCACGGTGACGTTCAGCTTTTCGGAGAACCCATCCGCCGCCGCCGTGTTCTGGATCGACAACGCCTGCGACGCGACCACATCGCCCACATGGACGTTACCGAAGTTGACGACGCCAGGCTGACTCGCCGCGGCCGTCCGGTAGACGGCTCCATTCACATTGACCGTCTGCGTGCCCAAGACCGTCGTGCCTAAGGTGTTGATCCCCGTCCCATCGGACTGGAGCGTGATCGTCGCCGTGCCGCTCTTGTTGCCGACACTGCTCGTATCTAACCCCACCACCAAATTGGCATTATTGGTCGCCCCAGCCGCCAGTTGGGTAAAGGACCCCGTCGCGGTCACCCCTGCCGTCGCCCCGCCGAGGCTCGCGTTCAACTTCTCGGAAAATCCGTCGGTGGCCGCCGTATTACTGAGCGTCAAGACCTGGGTCTTCACCGTGAACAAGCGCGCGTTCCCCAAATTCACCGGCTCCGGCGTATGCGTGCTCGCGGATGCTACCCGATAGACCGTCCCTTGGACATTCACGGTTTGCGCGCCGATCCCCACTGCCGACAAGCCGCTGGTGCCCGTCCCGTCCGACGCCAACGTGATCGTGGCGGTGCCGCTCTTCACTCCCACCGTGCTGGTATCCATCCCGACGAGCAGACTGGTATTGTTGGTCGAACCTGCATTCAACTGATTGAACGAGCCGCTCGCGGTCGCATGGCCGGTCGCCCCACCAAGACTGGCGTTCAGCTTCTCAGAAAACCCATCGTTAGCTGCCGTATTGGTCAGCGACAGCGCTTGCGATACCACGGCCCCCACATGACGGTCCCCAAAATTCACCGGCTCCGGACTATGCGCGCTGGCCAAAGCCAGACGGAAGACATTGCCGGTCACATTGACGGTCTGCGACGGCAGGGGCGTGATCCCCAGGCCGCTCGTGCCGGTCCCGTCCGATTGGAGCGTAATCGAGGCTGTCCCTACCTTGGCCCCAGCCGTCGCTGTATCCATACCCACGACCAAACTCGTGGTATTGGTGGACCCTGGCGCCAACAGCGTGAACGCACCACTCGCGGTTGCATGACCGGTCGCCCCGCCGAGGCTGGCATTCAGCTTCTCGGAGAAGCCATCGTTCGGGGCATCGTTGCCAAGCGTCAGAACCTGGGTCGCCACCGCCCCAATCCGCACGTTACCCAAGTTCACCGGCTCCGGCGAATGTTGGGTCGCATGTGCCAGGCGGAAAACCACTCCTTGAACATCGCCTGTCACCGTCACCCCTTGAGACGCCAACGCCGTGATCCCAAGACCACTCGTCCCCGTGCCATCCGACTCCAAGTTCACGGTCACCGTCCCATTCACAAACCCGCCCGTCGTGGTATTGAGCCCCACCAGCATGCTGGTGTTATTGGTAGCGCCTGGCGCCAACAGACTCACAGTCCCGGACCGCGTAATGTTGGGATCGGTCACCCCTCCAAAGTTGGCATTGAGCTTCTCAGAAAGACTATCGTTGATCGCCAAATTCGAAATCGTCAGTGCCTGCTGAACGGTATCGCCGACATGCACTACGCCAAAATTCACTCCGGAAATGGCATTCGGCTCGGCCAATCGATAAGCCTTCGCCCCAGCAGCCAAACTAATCGCCATCGTCTGTTCAGCGAGATTGTCGAAATTATTGGCCAGATGGACCGCTTGCCCGGCCAACGGCGCTAAGACCCCGGCACTGGCCGCCGTGAATACCACGCCAAGATTGCCGCTCGTCGCCCCCGGCCCAACAGGACCAAAATTCGTTCCCGTCACGCCTGCACCACTTAACCGGCCATCAGTAATATGGCCCCCATTCACCCCCGGTTGCACCGCTCCACGAATCGCGGGCCCCGTCGTGCCGGTATTCGCGACTTGATAATTGAACGTATTCGCGCCGACATGCACATTGCCGATCGTCAACGTCGGAGTTGCTGTGCCACCACCGGTCACCTGAGCACCGATCACCGCTTGCGCCACATCCCCGGCAGCAATGATCCGATTCCCCACGCCCGTGATCGCCACATTCGCCCGCTTGTTGAAGCTATCCCCTGTGCCAAAATTCGCATTCGCATAATCACTATGCACGGTGACTGTCCTGCTCCCGAGATTCAGGCTATTCGCTCCCGCGCCATTGTGAACCAGATTCCCGACGACGCTGTTAGCACTCAAGACAGCCGTTCCGGCTGAGCCAACCTGCAGAGTGCCGGTTGCCCCCTGAATACCGCTAGAGAAAGACATCGTGCCGGTTTGCACATCAACCGTCCCACTATTATTGAAGGTAATCTGGATATCCGTCGTCCCTGCCCCGCTCTTGGTGTAGGTGCCCGTGTTCGTGAAGGTCGAGGCCGCCCCCCCGAAATCGTTGCTGATCCGATTATCGAAGGCGTTCTGATCCTGCCAGATGCCGCTATTATTAAGCTGCGCCCCGCCCCCCGTCCGAATCCGCCCCGCATTGTTGACCGACGCATTCGTCCAGGTCGTTGTCCCCGCCGTGTTGAGCACCCGGCCCCCGTTCAGATCCTTCAGGCCCGTCCCGCTCAGTTCCATCGGCCCATTGCTCTGCGTGGTCCCCGGCCCCGTCATCGTCCCGGCCGTCCAGGTCGTCTGCCCGGACACGGTCAACGGACCCACGCCCGACAGGGTCCCGCCGCTCTGCGAATAGGTCACCGCATTCACCGGCCCGCCGGCATTGAACGTCCCCCCCGTCAGCTCTAACAGACCGTTCGTCGTCAGCGTTCCTGTCGTGTTGACCGTCCCATTACTCACTAAGAACCGCCCGAACGAACCCACTGCCGACGCATCGTTCAGATTATAGGTCCCACCATTGAACTGCAGTGTCGTCCCAGTTGCTACAGCAAAGGACCCATTACTCGTCCCACCCCCGCTCAAGATCAACGTCCCCGCGGTCACATTGACCACGCCTGTCCCCGGTCCACTGCTCGTGTTATTGAAGGCAAGCTGGATGTCCGTCGTCCCTGCCCCGCTCTTGGTGTAGGTGCCCGTGTTCGTGAAGGTCGAGGCCGTCCCCCCGAAGTCGTTGCTGATCCGATTATCGAAGGCGTTCTGATCCTGCCAGATGCCGCTATTATTAAGCTGTGCCCCGCCCCCCGTCCGAATCCGCCCCGCACTGTCGAACGACGCGTTCGTCCAGGTCGTTGTTCCCGCCGTGTTGAGCACCCGGCCCCCGTTCAGATCCTTTAGGCCCGTCCCGCTCAGGCTCAGCCCCCCGTTCGCATTGGTCGTCCCCGCCTCTGTCATCGTCCCGGCCGTCCAGGTCGTGAGGCCCGTTGCCGTCACGGTCTGCGTCCCACCGATCGTGCCGCCGGCTAGATTGATCGTCGAGAACACCACCCCGGCCGGATTGCTGAAATTCACCCGTCCGCCCGTCGCCGACAAGGCCCCCCCGGAGTTCGCCACCGTCCCATCGAACGTCGTCGTCCCGCCGCTCACGGTCGTCGTCCCCGTCACCGTATAGGTGCCCGACACGGTATTCGTCCCACTCCCGAAAAATTCCACATTGGCCGCATTGATCGAGGACCCGGCTTGCAATGTATGGCCACTCGCAAATCCTAGCTGCGCCCCCACCGCCCCGGTGAAACTGCCATTACTGATCCCGCCTCCGCTCAGATTCAACACCCCCGCGGTCACATTGACCACGCCTGTCCCCGGTCCACTGCTCGTGTTATTGAAGGCAAGACTGATATCCGTCGTCCCTGCCCCACTCTTGGTGTAAGTGCCCGTGTTCGTGAACGTCGAGGCCGCCCCGCCAAAATCGTTGCCGATCCGATTATTGAAC
>CXWL01065037.1_pt1 | contig 28629 bp, 26 predicted proteins | sample 590931 | NCBI WGS metagenome assembly CXWL01 (sample SAMEA3498368, study PRJEB10139) | groundwater metagenome | biome: water well; material: biofilm material | place: Germany | collected 2015-04-27 | reverse complement strand
GGTCGGGGTCGAGCTCATGAAGTCGAACGACGACAGCAGGTGGTAGAACTCGATGGCGCGCGCCTCGCGGTTTTCCTCGCGCAGCGACAGGCCCATCGCGACGCGCATGTAGAACGCCTGCGGCATTTCGATGCGGACATCGCGCACGTGCAGGAAGTAGCGGTCGTACAGGGTCTGCAGGCCGATATAGCCGAACTGCAAGTCACGGTCGGCGACCAGCGCCTTGGCCAGCTTGGCCAGGTCGTAGGTAGCCAGCACCGGGTCGAGCAGTTCGTTGGCGATGCCCTTGGCGATGTATTGCGGGAAGTACTCTATATAGTGTGCCGCCGCTTTCGCCTGCGGCACTTCCTGGCCGAACACTTCCTTGCGGATCGTGTGCAGCAGGATGCGGGCGGTTACTTGCGAGTAGGCAGGGTCCTTCTCCATCAGCGCGCGGGCAGCCAGGATGGCGGACTTGTGCAGCTCTTCGACCGGCACGCCGTCGTACAGGTTGCGCACGGTCTCGGCCAGGATGGCGTCGGCGTCGACGTGCTTTTCCAGGCCGACGCAGGCGGCGTTGATCAGGTCGCGGACCTGGTTCATGTCCAGTGCGCGGCGCGCGCCGTTTTCAGTCACGTGGATTTGCGGCGCCGCCAGGTCGGCCGAGCCGCCTTGCGCCTCCTTGGCCAGGCGGCGCTCTTCCATGTGCTTGGCGCGGTACAGCACGTAGGCACGCGCCACGTCGTGCTCGCCCGAGCGCATCAGCGACAGTTCGACCTGGTCCTGCACGTCCTCGATATGGAAGGTGCCGCCGCCCGGCTGGCGACGCACCAGCGCCGCGACCACGTTGCTGGTGAGCTGCTCGACCAGTTCGCGCACGCGCGCCGAAGCTGCGCCCTGGCCGCCGGTGACGGCGAGGAACGCCTTGGTGACCGCGATGGCGATCTTCGATGGCTCGAACGCGACGACTGCGCCGTTACGGCGGATGATGCGGTAATCGCCGCGCGCCGCGATGTCGGCCGCGCTGCCGTCCGCTGCGGGAGCCGTCGAACCGGTGGTGACGTGCAGTGGATTGGTGGAAATGTCTTGTGATGTTTGCATTGAGGCTCCCGGGGACGGCATGCAGTCGTGCTGCTGCCATTGTTTTCAAGTGGACCGCCGTGCGGGCGGGTCCTTCAACAAATAAAAAAAGCAAAAAAATACCCTGCCAACCGTTGCAGCCTGTTGGCAAACGACGTTAAACAAAGGGTTCAATACGCTGGTTCGATACCGTTTCGAAGCTGCTGGAAGGTGTTAAAACTGTGTCGGGGAGAATCCCTCGGCACCACTACATCTAGTCAATAGCGTTAAGGTGAGACTAATTGTAGTACCTGACCGACACGCATGCAATACATTTCGGACACCATTGGACACTAAATATTTGCGATTTTTTTCGGTCCGCGGCCTTGACATTTTTCAGTGCGGAAAGGAAGCCGATCAGCCGGTGAGTGGGCACTAACACTGCATCATTTTCGGGCAGTTCGAGGGCCGCGCCAGCGCCCCTTGCGGTCGCGAATTCCCAGCAGGAAATCGATGCGGATCGCTGCCGCGCCCGGGCAGCGGGCCGCGATCATGCCGGTTGGCCGGGCGCGGCGCTGGTGCGGCCAGGAATTCGTATTGCGCTGGCGAAAAAGCAACAGCTTCGCAACTTGTTTACGGTTCCGGCGCGTGGATGTCGAGCTTCTGCATCTGGTAGCGCAACTGGCGAAAACTGATGCCGAGCAGCTGGGCGGCCTGGGTGCGGTTGAACTGGGTCTGGGCCAGCGCGCGCAGGATGATGTCGCGCTCGACCTGGTTCAGGTAGTCCGGCAGGCTGGCCGGCAAGGCCTCGGGCGCCGGCGCGACTGCAGGCGCGGCGCCCGGAGCGGGCATGGGCATGGGCACGGGGGCCGGTTCGATCACCCGCGCGCTCTTGAGCGACAGGTCGCCGACCTCGATCACGCCGTCGTTGGCGAACGCCAGTGCCCGTTCGAGCACGTTCTCGAGCTCGCGCACATTGCCTGGAAACGCGTATGCGTGCAAGGTGTCGAGCACCTGCGCGCCGAGCGCCGCCTTGTTGCCCGGCCCGGCCAGCCGGGTCAGGATCGCCTCGGTCAGCACGCCCAGGTCGCCGAGCCGCTCGCGCAGCGGCGGCAAGGCCAGTTCGATCACGTTCAGGCGGTAGAACAGGTCTTGGCGGAACTTGCCGGTTGCGACGCAATGGGCCAGGTCCTGGTGGGTGGCGCTGATGATGCGCACGTCGACCGGCTCTTCCGCGGTGGCGCCGATCTTGCGCACGCGCCGTTCCTGGATCGCGCGCAGCAGCTTGACCTGCATCGCCAGCGGCAGGTCGGCCACCTCGTCGAGCATCAGGGTGCCGCCGTTGGCCGCCTGGAAGAAGCCGTCGCGTTCGTCGGCCGCGCCGGTGAAGGCGCCCTTGCGGTAGCCAAAGAACTCCGCTTCCATCAGGGCCTCGGGAATCGCGCCGCAGTTGACCGCGATGAACGGCTGCGCCGCGCGCGAGCTTTGGGCATGGATTTCGCGCGCCGCCAGTTCCTTGCCGCTGCCCGATTCGCCGGTGATCGCGATCGGCGCCATCGAGCGCGCCAGCCGGCCGATCTGGGTGCGCAGGCCCTGCATCGCGGCCGAATCGCCGATCAGGCGGCTGGGCGCGCCGGGTGGCGCCGCCGCAGCGTCCGGCCCCGGGCCCGACAGGCGCAGCGCCGAACGCACCATCACGCGCAAGTCGTCCAGCACCACCGGCTTGGAGACATAATCGAAAGCGCCTGCCTTGAGCGCCACCACCGCATTGTCGGCGCTGCCGTAGGCGGTGACGACCGCCACCGGCGTGCCCTTGCCGCTGGCGGCAATCTCGCGCACCAGTTCGAGCCCGAGGCCGTCGGGCAGGCGCATGTCGGTCAGCACCAGCGCGTATTCATTGGCCGCCCACAGCGCGCGCGCTTCGCCCAGCGTTTCGGCGCAGTCGACGTCGAGCCCCATCCGCACCAGGGTGAGGTCGAGCAGCTCGCGCAGGTCGGCCTCGTCGTCGACGACCAGGATGCGGGGTGAAGTCATGGCAGTGCCTTTCCGTTCTTTCCGTTAAGAAGTGCGGGTGCGCGCATCAGAGAGCCAGCGGCTGCGCGAACGTGATGACAAACCTGCCGCTGGCCTTGCGCAGGCCAAAGGCGCCGGGGTCGAAGCGGTATTCGTAATCGAGCATCGCGTGGTTGTTCAGGCACAGTTCGCGCGCCAGGTACAGGCCAAGCCCGGTGCCCTTGCTCGAGGTGGTGTAGAACGGTTCGAACAGGTGGGCCCGCACTTCGGGCGTGATGCCGGGCCCGTCGTCCTGCACGTGCAGCTCCGGCCGGCCCGGACTGTCGGCAACCACGAACAGCCGGATCGAACCGGGCGTCGCGCTGGCGTAGCGGATCGCATTGGTGAGCAGGTTGACCACCACTTCGCGCAAATGCAGCGCATCGAAGCGTACCGGCGAATCGCCGGTGCCGCCGACCCGGATCATATCATCGGCCAGCGCGTGGGTTTCCTGGAATTCGGTGCGGATCTCGGCCAGGAAGGCGCCCAGGCGCAGCGGCTCCGAGTGCGGCTGTACCTTGCGCGACAGCTGCAGGATGTCCTCGACCATGCGGTTGACGCGGGCCACGTTGTCGCCGACGATTTTCAGCAGCCGCGCGTGGGACGGCTCGGACAGGTCCTCGGCCAGCAGCGAGGTGGCGTGGCCGATCGCCGACAGCGGGTTGCGCACCTCGTGCGCGATGCTGGCGGTGAGCCGGCCCATCGAGGCCAGCTTGAGTTGCTGCGCCTGGTTTTCGATCGCCGTCACGTCCTGCAGGAAGATCACGCAGCGTTCGGCGGCCAGGTCCGGCGTGTCGACCCGCGCGAAGCGCAGCTTCAGGTGCGCGGCCAGGTCGGGCCGCACGCTGCGCATCACCGGCCCCAGCTCGCCGCCGGCGTCGCGGTCCGGCTTGATGGTGACGAAGGCGCCGCCGGCGTCGCCCGCGGCGCCTTCGGGCGGCAAGGCCAGCCAGGCGCCGAAAGCCCGGGCGATCGGCTCGAGCGGCGCGATCTCGCCCAGCCTGAAATCGACGCCCTCGCCGGCCAGCGCCAGCATGCGCTGGGCCGCCGGATTACTGGTGAATACCTGGCCGTCGGTGCCGACCACCAGGATGCCGTCGCCGACGTCGGCCATCACGATGCGGTTGATGGCCTGCTGGATCTTGAGGTCGGCGCCGCGCCGCGCGGCCAGTTCCTCCTGCCCGATCAGCTTGGCGGCAAGCCGGCTGACCAGCAGCACCACCGCGAAAAACGAGGCGCCGTACACGCCCGACTGCAGCAGCGGCGCTTCGCCGTCGCGGATGAAGACCTGCCAGCCGCTCTCGCCGATCAGGAACAGCGTCACCAGCGAGGCCGAAAACAGCGCCAGGGTCAACGGCGCGAGGATCGCCGCGCCGGCCAGCGGAAACAGGTACAGGATGGCCAGGCCGCTGCGGGCGCCGCCGGCGCTGACGTACAGCAGCGAGATGGCGCAGATGTCGAGCGCGATCTGGGCGCCCAGCTGGAGCAGGAAGCGGCGCCGCCAATAGACCGTGAGCATGCCGAACAGGAGCGCCGCGACCAGGTAGGCGATGCAGGTTTCGGCATACAGCTGCAGGAAGCCGGACTGCGCGCCCTTGCTGTCGAAGCTCAGGTACAGCAGCAGCACCAGCGCGATCACGATGCGCGTCGCGTTCAGCGTTTGCAGCGAGCGCCAGAAAGTCTCGCGCGATTCGGCCGATAGCGCCTGCCAGCGTGCCATCGGCGGCTACTTCGCAGGCAGTCGGACGTGGGCCGGGCTGCAGTAGTCCAGGCCATCGGCGCGCACCGCTTCCGAAGACGGGAAATACACGCCGCAATGGGCGCAGCAACTCATCGTCTCGATCGCCGGCTGCTGCTGCGGATCGGGGCGCCGGGCCTGCGGCGGCTTGAAGCCGGACGCGCGCAGCTTGCTGCGGATCGCGAACACGACCAGCACCGCCAGCGCGATCCAGAACAACAGGCGCGTCATGCCAGCCCCCGGTGCAGCACCACTTCGAGCACGAAGCGGCTGCCGACGTAGGCCAGCACCAGCGTGGCGAAGCCGGCCAGCGTGAAGCGCAGCGCGGTCTTGCCGCGCCAGCCGCGCCATTTGCGTCCGGCCAGCAGGGCCGCGAACAGGATCCACGACAGCAGCGCGAAGGCGCTCTTGTGGTCCCATTTCATCACGGTGCCGAACAGCTGTTCGGAAAACACGATGCCCGACAGGACGGTCAGGCTGAGCAGCACGAAGCCGATCCCGATCAGGCGAAACAGCAGTCTTTCCATGGTCAGCAGCGCGGGCAGCTGGTCCAGCGCGCCGCCCAGCCAGCCGGCGGCCGGGCTGCGCGTGTGCAGGCGCGACTCCTGCAGCGCCATCAGCACCGCGTGGAAGGCGGCGATGGTCAGGGTGCTGTAGGCCAGGATCGCGACGGCGATATGCCAGCCGAAGGCGGGCGCCTGGCCCTGCAGCTGGAACACGCTGCCGGGAAACAGCGCCGGCAGGATGGCCGCGGCGCAAGCGCACGGCATCACCAGCCGGCGCAGGCCGTCCAGCGAGAAATTGCGGTTTTCCAACCAGTAGGCGGCCACCGAGACCCACAGCGCGGCCGACAGCATGATCGCGAAGCCGACCCGCAGGCCGCCCGGGGTGCGCATGTCGAACCACAGCGCGGCGCCGTGCAGCAGCCAGGCGCCGGCGCTGACGGCCGAAATCAGCGCGCCCTGGCGCAGCGGGAGAAAGGCGCACACTGCGTACAGCAGCGCGGCGGCGAAAAAGAGATAGGTCTGCATCAGGAGAAGTTTACACCATCGGAGGCCTAGGGGTCAGTGCCGACATTCGGACATTCATGCGATGAATGTCCGAATGTCGGCACTGACCCCTGGGTGTGGTTCGGCAAGATCGGCTTAGTCGACGGCTGCCATGCGTAGTTCGTCGTTGTGGTGGCGCTGCTGCTCTTCCATCACCAGCTGGCCCAGTTCGCGCTTGAGGGCGTTGAACTCGGGCGAAGCCGGGTCGCGTTCGCGCGGCAGCTCGACCATGATGTCGCGCTTCACCGTGCCGGGCCGGTAAGTCATCACGACGATCCGGTCGGCCAGGTAGATCGCTTCTTCGATGCTATGGGTGACGAACAGGATGGTCTTTTTCAGCTCGGCCCAGATGCGCAGCAATTCGTCCTGCAAATTGCGGCGCGTCAGGGCGTCGAGTGCGCCGAACGGCTCGTCCATCAGCATGATCGGCGAGTCCAGCGCCAGCACCCGGGCAATCGCAACGCGCTGGCGCATGCCACCCGACAGGTCCTTCGGGAAACGCTGGCGGAAGTCCGACAGCGACAGCATCGCCAGCAGGCCGTCGACGCGCTGGCGGATCTCGGCCTTGCCCATGCCCTTGATCTCGAGCCCGAAGCCGACGTTGTCTTCGACTGTCATCCAGGGGAACAGCGCATATTCCTGGAACACCATGCCGCGGTCGGGGCCCGGCGCGGTCACCAGCTTGCCGTCGGCGGTGATGGTGCCGGAGGTCGGCGGCGAGAAGCCGGCCACCGCGTTGAGCAGGGTCGACTTGCCGCAGCCGGAAGGCCCCAGCAGGCAGGTGAACTGGCCGCGCGGGATCTCGAGGTTGATGTCCTTGAGCGCAACCAGCTCGCGGTCGGCGGTCTGGAACACCTTGCTCACGCCCGAAATAACAATGTGGGTGTCGTTCATCTTAGTTTTCCAGGCCGCGGTGCCAGCGCAGCAAATGGTTGTTCAGGCGGTTCATGCCGACGTCGATCGCCAGGCCCCACAGGCCGATGGTGATCATGCCGGCAATGATCTTGTCGGACCAAAAATACTCGCGCGCTTCCAGGATGCGGAAACCGAGCCCGTTGTTTACCGCGATCATCTCGGATACGATCACCACGATGAAGGCGGTGCCGATGCCGATCCGTACGCCGGCCAGGATGTACGGCACCGCGGCCGGCAGGATCACGCGCAGGAACATGGTGCGCTGGCTGGCGCCCAGGTTGCGCGCCGCGCGCAGGTAGATGCTGTCGACCTGGCGCACCCCGGCGATGGTGTTCATCAGCACCGGGAAGAACGCGCCCAGGGCGATCAGGAACACCGCCGGCGGATTGCCCAGCCCGAACCACAGGATCGACAGCGGAATGTAGGCGATCGGCGGGATCGGCCGCAACAGCTGGACCAAGGGGTTCAGCCAGGCGTAGACGCGCGGGCTGGCGCCCATCGACAGGCCGATCGGCAGGGCCAGGCCGGCGCCGATGGCGAAACCGACCAGCACCCGGTACATGCTGCCGATCGAGTCGATGATCAACTCGCCCGAAAAATACCAGGCCAGCTTGCTGCCGTCGGCGTACGGCTGCAGCGGCAGCAGGTAGGCGATCCATTTTTCGACCACCGCCAGCGGCGACGGCAGCACCTGCGGGTTGACCCAGCCGAGCGTCGCCACCGCCTGCCATACGGCGATGACGACGGCCGGCGCCACCAGCCCGATCCCGAATTCGCGCCAGCGCAGGCTGCGCATGCGCCCTCCCTGGTTACTTGACATTCATGCTCTTCTTGACCGCTTCCAGCATGTCCGTCTTGACCCAGTCCTTGGCCACCGGCGGCTTGGTCATGCGGCCGACGCCGGTCTTGACCATGATGTCGGTGGTGATCTGGATGTGCTCGGGGGTGATGTCATACGAATAGGACGAATTGCCGATCGCGTCGTTGAAGTCGTCGCTCGTGATCTGGCCCTTGAACACGACTTCGCGCACGTACTTCTCGGCCACCGCCTTGTTGTCGATGAAGGTCTTGGTCGCTTCGACGAAGCAGCGCATGAATTTTTCGGCCAGCGGGCGCTTTTCCTTGTAGAACTTCTCGGTCATGACCATGGTGCGCACCGGCTCGCCGATCGGGGTGTCGTACGGCTTGATCACTTCGACCCCGAAATTCTTGTTGATCGCCTGCGACGACTGCGGCTCGGACTGCATCATGGCGTCGATGTTCTTGCCCAGCAGGGCGGCGTTCAGGTCCGGGTAGGACAGGTAGATCAGCTGCACGTCCTTGCCGGGCGCGCTGTCGGCGCTCAGGCCATGCTGTTGCAACTCGGCCATCAGCAGCACTTCCTGGATCGCGCCGCGGGTGACGCCGACCTTCTTGCCCTTGAGGTCCTTGACCGTCCTGACGTTCAGTTCCGGGCGGGCGACCAGGCGCGCGCCGCCCTTGGCGAAACCGGCCACCACGTAGATCGGGGCGCCGCTGGCGCGGCCCGAAATGGCGGCCTCGGAGGCGGTGGTGCCGACGTCGAGCTCACCGGCGATGATCGCCTGCATCACGTCGAGGCCCTTGGCGAAGATCTTTTCCTCGACCTTGATGCCGCATTTCGGCGCGATTTCCTTGATGTACGAGACGGCGCCATAGTGCGCGAACTTCAGGTTGCCGAGCCGGATCGTTTCCTGCGCCTGGGCGCCGCCCGCCACCAGCATCGCCGCCGCGATGGCGATAGTCTTGCAGATCATTCTTGTTGTCATGCCTGTCTCCGTGATTGGGTTCGAATTCGATGCGTTGCCACTTAGATCAAAAAACTGTTATACGTTCAATATAGCAAGTGTTAGGGCTGTCTTGCAAATCGCAGTGCGCCGGCGGGCCGGCGGGGCGCACGATTCGCCTATTCGCCTTCAAGATAGTGGTGGTAGATGGCGCCGTAGCGGCCGCTCTTGCGCAGCCAGGCCAGGCCGGCATTGAAATCGTCGCGCACGGCCGCGTCGCGAAATACCGGACGGTAGGCGCGCGCGTCAGGCGCGGGCAGCAGGTGCTCGTCGACCGCCGGCATGCGGAATGAGGAATCGGCTTCTTGCTGCTGCTTCAAATAATAGGTGAAGATGGTGCGGTCGCTGACCACCACGTCGTAGCGCCCCAGCGCCAGCAATTGCGGCTGGACCGCCTGATTGTTGCGCTCAACGTAGAACTGCGTGTTTTCCAGCTTGCCCATCCATTCGGGATAGCGGTTGGCGGCGCCGACGAATGACATGACGTACAGCTTGCGCAGGTCGTCCGGCTGCTTCAGCGACAGGCGGCGGCGCGCCAATGTATACATCACATTGTCATAGACCACCGGCGCTTCGCCGTACACCCCGCCGGCCGGGCCCATGTCCTGGCCGACGTCCATCATGATCGCATCGACCTTGCCGGCGACAAACGCCACCGGGATGCGCCCCATCGGCATGAATACCGGTTTGAGCACGTGGCCGCGGTAGGCCAGCGCCTCCCTGACGATGTCGACTTCGATGCCGGAACTGCTGCTCACTAATATATAGGGCGGCAAGTTGTCGCCGAACGCCATGCGCACATCGGCGGCGCCGGCCGGCAATGTAATCGCGATCGAGAGCAGGAGTAACAGCAGTACCATTCCAATCCGGTTCTCTGGTATTTACCAGGGGAAGACACTTAATGCAGTGCAGCAACGACGTCCGACAGATGGTAACAGCATACCGGGCGCCCGCGACCGTCGATGAGGTAAAATGCTGGTCACCGCCTGGCGCTGCGCCGGGCTCGTCCAAGTCTCCATCCAGGTTCGCCATGCTAGATAACTTAACCCAACGCCTCGCCAAGGTCGTCAAGACCATGCGCGGTGAGGCGCGTCTGACCGAATCAAATACCGCCGAGATGCTGCGCGAAGTGCGCCTGGCGCTGCTCGAAGCCGACGTGGCGCTGCCCGCGGTGCGCGAATTTATCAGCCGCGTCAAGGAAAAGGCGCTCGGCGAAGAAGTCATCGGCTCGCTCAGCCCGGGCCAGGCGCTGGTCGGCGTGGTGCAGCGCGAGCTGGCCGCCCTGATGGGCGCGGACCTGGGTCCGGAAGCGTCGCAACTGAGTTTTGCGCAGCAGCCGCCGGCGATCATCCTGATGGCCGGCCTGCAAGGCGTCGGCAAGACCACCACCGTCGGCAAGCTGGCCAAGTACCTGCGCGAAGAGAAAAAGAAGAAGGTGCTGACCGTCTCGGCCGACGTCTACCGCCCGGCCGCGATCGCCCAGCTCGAATCGGTCACCAGGCAAGTCGGCGCCGACTTCTTCCCTAGCACCAGCAGCGACAAGCCGGTCGACATCGCGCTCGCCGCGCTGGACTGGGCCAAGAAGCACTACCACGACGTGCTGATCATCGACACCGCCGGCCGCCTCGGCATCGACGAAGCGATGATGCAGGAGATCACCGCGGTGCATGCGGCGGTCAAGCCGATCGAAACGCTGTTCGTGGTCGACGCGATGCTGGGACAGGACGCGATCAACACCGCCAAGGCGTTCAACGACGCGCTGCCGCTGACCGGCATCGTGCTCACCAAGCTCGATGGCGATTCGCGCGGCGGCGCCGCACTGTCGGTGCGCCACATCACCGGCAAGCCGATCAAGTTCGCCGGCGTGTCCGAGAAGCTCGACGGCCTCGAAGCGTTCGACGCGCAGCGCATGGCCAACCGGATCCTCGGCATGGGCGACATCCTGGCGCTGGTCGAAGAAGCGCGCAAGGGCGTCGACGTCAAGGCGGCGGCCGACCTGGCCAACAAGATCAAGGTCGGCGGCAAGTTCGACATGAACGACTTCAAGTCGCAGCTCGGGCAGATGAAGAAAATGGGCGGCATGGCCAGCCTGGTCGACAAGCTGCCGGCCCAGTTCCAGCAGGCGGCCGGCGGCGCCAACATGGACCAGGCCGACAAGCAGGTACGGCGCATGGTCGGCATCATCGACTCGATGACGCCGGGCGAGCGCGCCAAGCCGGAGCTGATCAAGGCCACCCGCAAGCGCCGCATCGCGGCCGGCGCCGGAGTCCAGGTGCAGGAAGTGAACCGCATGCTGGCCCAATTCGACCAGATGCAGAGCATGATGAAAAAGCTCAAAGGCAGCGGCATGATGAAGATGATGCGCGGAATGAAAGGCATGATGCCGGGCATGCGTTAAGCGTTCCGGCGCGATTGCGGCGCGATAGGAGGCCGGCCTGCGGAACAGCTCCGCGGCCGGCTTTTTTTATCGGATTCCCCCTCTGGGGCGCCCGGGCGGCCGCTTATCTGTATTTTTCCCTTGTATTAGGGCGAAAAATTTCGAAAAAGACTTGCAACAACAGTAAAAGCCCACCAATATAAGCCGTGCGATCAATTGCGCAATTTCCCATGTGTTCGTTAAGGAGGCTCGAAGATGGCAACAGCCAAAAAAACCCCAGCAGCAGCTCCAGCAAAAAAAGCAGCAGCCAAGCCAGCAGCAGCGGCGAAGCCAGCGGCAAAAAAAGCAGCTCCAGCAAAGGCCGCGGCGCCAAAAGCAGCCGCAGCGAAGAAAGCACCAGCAGCACCACGCAAGCCTAACGCCGCCTTCATGAAGGCGATGACTCCGTCCAGCACCCTGGCCGCAGTGGTTGGCGCTACTCCGCTGCCACGCACCGAAGTCACCAAAAAAGTGTGGGACTACATTAAAAAACTCGACCTGCAAGACGCAGCGAACCGCCGCATGATCAATGCGGACGACAAGCTCAAAGCGGTCTTCGGCGGCAAAGCCCAGGTATCCATGTTCGAAATGACCAAACTCATTTCCGATCATCTGAAATAAAAACAGCTTGGCCCTCGCGGCCGAATTGAAAAGGGCCCCGGTTGAGAAACCGGGGCCTTTTGTTTATGCGGCTTGATATTAATTCATTATTTAAAAGCCAAATGCCGCTTTCATCAAATGGAATACTTTGGTGTTTTCGATCGTGCCCTTGAATGCGGCTGAACCGGCGCCCAGCGCATACAGCTTGACGTCGCCGCCGCCGTGCGTCTCGCCGCCCATGCCGAGCCCCGCTTCCTGGCGGTAGCCGTCGGCCAGCGCGGTGGCGCTGCCGACGTCGGCGCGCCGGTCCGGCCGGTTCGGGCCGTTGCCGAAAACCAGGGTGGTGTAGGTCTTGCCGTCCGCATCCCTGCTCGGCGCGCCGCTGGCGGCATCGCGCACGATGTCGAGGATCGGATTGCCGCGTTTCGAGTAGCCGTTGATGACCATCGTGTGGTCGTGGTCGGCGGTCACCACGATCAGCGTGTGCTCCAGTCGCGGGTCGAGCGCGCGCATCTTGTCGATCGCAGCCTGCACCGCATCGTCGAAGGCGACCGTGTCGACCAGCGCATTCTTGGCGTTCGTATCGTGCAGCGCATGGTCGATCTTGCCGCCTTCGACCATCAGGAAGAAGCCTTTCGGGTTGGCCGACAGCAGTTCGATCGAGCGCGTGGCCATTTCCGCCAGGGTCGGCTGGGAGGGGCGGCGGGTCAGTGCGTAGTCGAGGTGGCTGGCGTCGCTGTAGATGCCGACGAACTTGCGGTTGGCGGGAGCGGCCAGCATGCCGGCGCGGTCGGCCGCCACGCTGTAGCCGCGCGCCGACAGTTCGGCCAGCAGGTCGCGGCCGTCCGCCCTGCCCTTCGGATTGGTCGCCGGGTCGAACGGCGTGAAGTGGTTGCGCCCGCCCCCCATCAGCACGTCGACGCCGTCGCCCAGCGCGCGGTTGTAGCCGGCGCCGCCCGGGATGATTTGCGCCGCGATCGCATAGGTCGCATTGCGGTGGCAGGAATGGGCGAAGCTCGACGCCGGCGTGGCGTGGGTCAGTTCGGTGGTGGTGATCGCGCCGACCGACTTGCCGCTGGCCTTGGCCAGTTCCAGGATGGTGGGCGCGGCGCGGCCGTTGGCGGCGGGGCAGCGGTCCATGCCGGGGTTGCCGTTTGCGTCCTTGACGGGGGACACCGAGGTCGTGTCGCCCATCGAGATCACGTTGTTGTTGATCTTGATGCCGGTCATGTAGGCGCCCATCGATGGCGCGCTGTCGGTGGTCTGCGCATCGTTCGAATAGGTCTTGATGCGCGCGACGCGCTCGATCTTTTCGAAGTTGAGCAGGCCTTCTTCGCCATGCTGGTAGATACGCGCGGCGGTGATGGTGGCCGGGCCCATGCCGTCGCCGAGGAAGAAGATGATGTTTTTCGCTTTCGGGGCGGCGTTGGCAGTGGCTGCGCCGAGCAGTGCGGACAGCAAGATGAGTGCAGGCTTCGTCATTGACTTCTTCAGTTGGATGTTCTGTCTGGTACTCGTTACCACCCCGCGGCGGCCTTGATCAACTCGAACACCTTGGTGTTCTCGATCGTGCCGCGGAACCGCTCCGCGCCGGCGCCGATGGCGCCGAGGTAGACGTCGGTGCCGCCGTGCGTCTCGCGGCCCGGCTTTACCGGAATGGCCGCCTCCTGGCGATAGTCGTCGCCGCTGACCACGGCGTCGGTCAGCAAGGGCGCATCCGAGCGTTTTCCGGATACCCGGTGCTCGCCATTGCCGAAGCCGATGATGGTGTACGGCGCGCCGTCGCGGTCCAGCCGCGGCTTGCCGTCGCCGGGATTGCGCACCAGCCCGAGCACGCCCGGCTCGTTGTCGGTGGTCTTGCCGGTGCGCCGCGAATAGCCGTTCAGCAGCAGCGTGTGGTCATGGTCGGCGGTCGCCACGATCAGCGTCTGCTTCAGGCCCGGATCGATCGCGCGCATCTGTTCGATCGCGGCCTTCAGCGCGTTGTCGAAGGCGACCGTCTCCTGCAAGGCGCGCTTGGCCTTGGTGTCGTGCAGCGCGACGTCGATCTGGCCGCCTTCGACCATCAGGAAGAACCCGTTCGAATTTTGCGACAGCACGCCGATCGCCTTGCCGGTCATCTCGGTCAGGCTCGGTTCCTTCGCGTGGTCGCGCACCGCGTCGAAGCTCATGTTGGCGCGCGCGAACAGGCCGATCACAGGCTGGCCCGAGCGCGCGTCGATGGCGGCCAGTGCGGCGCTGTCGGAAGCCACCCGGTAGCCCTTCGCCTTCAGTTCGGCCAGCAGGTCGCGCCCGTCGCTGCGCTTGCCGCCTTGCGCCGGGCCGACGAAGGCCTGGGTGCCGCCGCCGAAGATCACATCGAGCCCGTTCGGCCCGAGCGCGGCGTTGTAGCCGGCGCCGCCCGGCGCCAGCGCTGCGGCGATCTCGGTTTCGTGCGCGCGGTTGCACACGTGGGCGTAGGTCGCGCCCGGCGTCGCATCGGTGATCCTGGCGGTGCTGACCACGCCGGCCGCCATGCCGCGCCGCTTGGCCATTTCCGCCAGCGTCGGCACCGGCCGCCCGCTGTTGCAACTGGCCGCGCGCAGCGTGTCGGCGCTCATCGAGATCACCCCGTTGTTCACTTTCACGCCCGTCATGTAGGCCGACATCGAGGCCGCGCTGTCGGTCACCTGGGCGTCGTTGGAATAGGTCTTGACGAAGGCCGATTCGGGCAGCGTGTCGAGCGTCAGTTCGCCGTCTTCACCTACCGCGTAGATGCGCGCCGCCGTCATGGTGGTGATGCCCAGGCCGTCGCCGAGGAAGAACAGGATGTGTTTGGCGCCGGGCGTCGGGGCCGTGTCGCGCGGGACGCCGGCGCAGCCGGCCAGCGCCAGCGCGACCGCGGCCGCCACGAGGTTCAATCGCATGGTGCGCCTTCAGGGAGGAAAAGCAGAAAGTCTACACTGCAAAGGGCGCGCCTGGACCGGCGCGTTTGTATCGGAATGTTCAGCGGCTCGCGACGAGCGGGCCAAACTCCCACTTCTTCCAGGCCGCCAGCACCGCGTTCGGATAGGCCGGCTTGCCGCGGCTGCCGTTGTAGCGGCCAAGCGCGAGGTACAGGTTGCCGCCTTCCATGTCGATGTACATGCGCAGGATCGCGCAGCCGTAGCGCAGGTTGGTCTGCATGTGGAACAGCTTCCTGCGGTCGCTGTCGCCGATCACATTGGTCCAGAACGGCATCACCTGCATGTAGCCGCGCGCGCCCACCATCGACACCGCGTATTTGCGGTACGCCGATTCGACCTGGATCAGGCCCAGCACCAGCCCCGGATCGAGCCCGGCGCGGGTCGCCTCGTACCAGGCCGCTTCGAGGAATTCGGTGCGCGACTGCAGGTCCGGCAGTTTGCGCCTGAGGCGTTCGGACATTTGCCCGAACCATTGCTGGTAGCGCACGCGCGCGGCTGCGTCGCGAAACACCGGCTGCGGCGGACGCGCGTCCTTGATCGCATTGGCCAGCGCCAGGCGCACCGACACCGCCAGCGCTTCCTCTTTCTGGTTGCCGGCATGGACCGTGGCACAACAGGCCAGGCCGGCCGCGAGCAAAGCCCGGGCCAGCCATTTCACGGCTGGATCGGCGCGGCTCACTGGCTCAGTTTGCCTTTAATGAAGTCGACCATCGCGCCGACCGGCACGGCGGTCGCCTCGGCGTCGCGCCGGCCCTGGTACTCGAGGTTGCCCTCTTTCAGGCCGCGCTCGCCGATCACCACGCGGTGCGGCACGCCGATCAGTTCCCAGTCGGCGAACATGGCGCCCGGGCGCAAGCCGCGGTCGTCGACGATCACGTCGACGCCGGCCGCCTGCAGCGCCGCGTACAGTTTTTCGACTTCTTGCTTGACCATCTCGCTGCGGTCCATGCCCATCGGGCACAGCACCAGCTCGAACGGCGCGATCGAGGTCGGCCAGATGATGCCCTTGTCGTCGAAGTTCTGCTCGATCGCCGCGCCCAGGATGCGGGTCACGCCGATGCCGTAGCAGCCCATCTGCAGCGGGGCCGGCTTGCCGTTCTCGTCGAGGAAAGTCGCCTTCATGCTTTCCGAATAGGCCGTGCCGAGCTGGAACACGTGCCCCACTTCGATGCCGCGCTCGATCGCCAGCACGCCCTTGCCGTCCGGCGAAGCGTCGCCTTCGACCACATTGCGCAGGTCGGCCACCAGCGGCTCGGCCAGGTCGCGGCCCCAGTTGGCGCCGGTGTAGTGGAAGTCCTTTTCGTTGGCGCCGCAAACGAAATCGGCCATGTTGGCGACGGTGCGGTCGGCCACCACGGTGACCGGCTGTTTGGTGCCGATCGGGCCGAGGTAGCCGGGGATGGTGCCGTAGCACTCCAGGATCTCGGCTTCGGTGGCGAAACGGTGGGTCGCCAGGCCAGCAAGCTTGGCGACCTTGACTTCGTTCAGCTCATGGTCGCCGCGCAGCAGCAGCATCCAGTTTTCCTTGACCTGCTTGCCGTCCACTTCTTTCTCGACCGTCAACGCGATGGTCTTGACCGTCTGCGCCAGGTCGAGCCCCAGCAGCGCGGCGACCTGTTCGCACTTGGTGGTGCCGGGCGTGGAGGTCTTGGCCAGCGCCTGGGCGGCGGCCGGACGCGAGGTGGCGACCGGCATCGCCTCGGCCGCTTCCATGTTGGCGGCGAAGTCCGAGCTCGGGCAGTACACCAGAGCGTCTTCGCCGGTGCTGGCGATCACGTGGAATTCATGCGAGCCGGTGCCGCCGATGGCGCCGTTGTCGGCCGCCACCGCGCGGAACCTCAGGCCGAAGCGGGTGAAGATCGCGGTGTAGGCGTCGAACATGACCTTGTAGGATGCCTGCATGCCGGCCAGGTCGCGGTCGAACGAGTAGGCGTCCTTCATGGTGAACTCGCGGCCGCGCATCAGGCCGAAACGCGGGCGGCGCTCGTCGCGGAACTTGGTCTGGATATGGTAGAAGTTCAGCGGCAGCTGGCGGTACGACTTGATTTCGGTGCGCACCACGTCGGTGATCACTTCCTCGGAAGTCGGCTGGATCGCGTATTCGCGGCCGTGGCGGTCCTTCACGCGCATCAGCTCCGGGCCCATCTTGTCCCAGCGGCCGGTCTCCTGCCACAGCTCGGCCGGCTGGACCAGCGGCATCAGCAACTCGATTCCACCCGCCTTGTTCATCTCCTCGCGAATGATCGCCTCGACCTTGCGGATCACCCGCAGACCGGTCGGCATGTAGGTATAGATGCCGGAACCGAGGCGCTTGATCATCCCCGCGCGCATCATCAGCTGGTGGCTGACGATCTCGGCGTCGGATGGCGCTTCTTTTTGAGTTGAAATAAAAAATCGGGANNCAACCTAATTTTAAAGGATTAGCTGGCCGATGCGTCCAATCTTTATACAAATGGGTCCGATTCGCCGGTTCCCGCCGTTTTCGCGCGTCGAAAACCTGGTGGGAGCTTGGATTTGTAGGTAAAAATATAAGAAGCACGCGCTGGCAGAAAGTTTCGAGGTGCACTATGCTCGACCGTGAAGGGTTTCGGCCCAACGTCGGCATCATCCTGCTGAACGCCCAGAACGAGGTGTGGTGGGGCAAGCGGGTGCGCGAGCACTCGTGGCAATTCCCGCAAGGGGGGATCAAATACGGCGAAACGCCGGAGCAGGCGATGTACCGTGAGCTCGAGGAGGAAATCGGCTTGCGCCAGGAGCATGTCAAGATCGTGGGCCGCACCCGCGACTGGCTGCGCTATGAGGTGCCGGACCATTTCATCAAGCGCGAGATTCGCGGGCACTACCGCGGGCAAAAGCAGATCTGGTTCCTGCTGCGCATGGTCGCGCGCGACAATGACGTCAACCTGCGCCTGACCGACCATCCCGAGTTCGACGCCTGGCGCTGGCACGAATACTGGGTGCCGCTGGACGTGGTGATCGAGTTCAAGCGGGACGTGTACCAGCGCGCCCTGCAGGAACTGTCGCGCTTCCTGACCTGGCCGGCCAGCGGCGGCCTCACGCACGAGCGGCGCCATACCGCCCGTTACCTGCGCCAGCCGCACGCGCCGCGCCAGCCGGCGGCCGAACCGGCCTGCCCGCCGGCGCCGCAATTGATCCTCTCGCCCGAGAAGGATTAGCCCCGCCACCGATTGACGGCGCCCCGTGCGCCGTCAATCTTAATTTTTTACAACGTTGGTTTTCTGCCAATCNNTATGTCGAGGTGGGCAACCTCCCGCTGGGCTACGCGAGCACATCGTTCCAGCCCGTGGTCGACGGCGTCATCAATGGCGCTGCGGCGCGCTTCCTGGTCGACACCGGAGCCAGCCGGACCTACCTGACCCGCACCGCCGCCGAGCGGCTCGACTTGTCGCTGAAGATGACCGGCACCCACGTCAATGGCATCGGCGGCAGCAGCCGGGTGTATTCCGCCCGGCTCGACGACTTTGCGGTGGGCCCGACCCACAGCGGCAGGACCACCTTGCGCGTCATCGACGAGATGGGCGGCAAGCCGCCGTACGACGCGATTGTCGGCGCCGATTTCCTGCTGCAGGCCGACATGGAAATCTCGCTGGCCGAAAAGAAGCTGCGCTTTTTCCGTCCGAGCAACTGCAAGGACACTTTCCTGGCGTACTGGAGCGGCGACGCCTTCGAGGTGCCGTTTACCGGCGGCTTCGGCGACAGCCGCAACCAGGTCTTCACGGTCGAACTGAACGGCGTCAAGCTCGACGCGCTCATCGATACCGGCGCAAGCCGCAGCGCCGTGTTCGTCAAGGCGGCGCAGCGGGCCGGCGTCAGGACCGATGCGCCCGGCACATTGAAAGGGGGCGATGTGGTCGGGGTGGGCTCCGACCGCGTGCAGCGCTGGANNGCCCCCTCGAGCGGGCGCATCCAGGCCGACGTGCTGCTGGGCGCCGACTTCCTGCGCACGCACCGGGTGCTGTTCGCCATGAGCCAGGAGCGGCTCTACATTTCCTACCTCGGCGGGGAAGTATTCTCGCGCGGCAAGCTCGGCATCGAACCATGGTTGCAGCAGGAAGCCGACGGCGGCAATGCGGACGCCCAGTTCGTGCTGGCGTCGCGCTACCGGAACGGCAGCGGCGTCGCCAGGGACTTGCCGCTGGCGGCGAACTGGCTGGAAAAAGCGGCGCAACAAGGCCATCCGGGCGCCACCTTGCAAGTCGGGGTGGCCAAGGTGAGGACCGGCCAGTACGCCGAGGCCGTCCCGCTGCTGAGCCGCGCGCTCAGCCAGTTGCCGGATGACCGCCACGGCGCGCTGTACCTGTACCTGGCGCGGCTGCAGAGCGGCGACGGCGCGACGGCGACGCGCGAACTGGACGCACGTTTCGCTTCCTTCAAGGAGCGCCGCTGGCCTGGGCCGATCGCCGACTTCTACCTGGGACGGATCGACGCCGATGCGCTGTTGGTGGCAGCCGGCAAGGAAAAGCCGGCCGCGCAGGTGTGCGAAGCGACCCATTTCCAGTCCCAGTTGCACGCCGCGCAAGGCGACAAGGCGAAGGCGAGGTCGGTGATGGAAGCCAAGCGGGCCGAGTGCGCGCGGCCGGCGGTCAAATAGGGCAAAAAGGCGCAAAAAGGGGTCAGACCAGGGTCAGACCTAGGTCTGACCCTGGTCTGACCCGGTTTTGGGTAGCCCCCGCGCTACAATGACGCCTTCCACCCCAACCAGACTCGCCCAATGTTCACTCCGTCCTCCGACGACGTCCGCCGCTTCTTCTGCGAGGCCTACCGCAAGCAGCGCGCCGGCGAAATCCTCAGCCCGATGGATGCGATCGCCGTCGACTGGATCGCCGAGCATCCCGAATACGCCGACGCGCTGTCCGACGTCGACGCCGCGCTGGCGCGCGACTACTCGGTCGAAGGCGGCAAAACCAATCCGTTCCTGCACCTGTCGATGCACCTGTCGATCGCCGAGCAGGTTTCGGTCGACCAGCCGCGCGGCATCCGCGACGCCTGCAACGCCCTCACCGCCCGCCTCGGCCCGCACGACGCCCACCACCAGATCATGGAGTGCCTCGGCGAGATGATCTGGAACTCGCAGCGCGCCGGCCTGCCGCCGGACGCCGACGCCTACCTCGAATGCGTGCGCAAGCGCTGACCGCTCATTCGCGCGCGGCCAGCTCGCCGCGCGCCACCTGCTTGCCGCCCACCCAGACCGTGTCCACACTGTCGTAGGCGGCGATATCGTCCAGCGGCGATATGCGCATCAGCAACAGGTTGGCGGCCTTCCCCACTTCGATGGTGCCGATCCTGGCGTCGAGCTTGAAGGTGCGCGCATTGTTGATCGTGGCCGCCTTGAAGACCTGGGCCAGCGACATCCCCGCCGCGTGCATCCGGCGCAGCTCGAGGTAGCCGTTCAGGCCGGGCAGGTTGCCGTAGGTCGGCGACGACGGCGTGTCGGTGGCGAGCACGATGTTGGCGTCCTTGCCGGCAAGGTAGGCGATGACCTGGGCCTGGCGGCGCAGCGGCGCTTCCATCCCCTTCATCGCGGCGACGTCGTCCTCACCCTCGGCCAGNNTGGGCACGACCTTGCGCACGGCCGGATCGTCCAGGTAGGCGGGATCGAAATACGCCCTCAGCCCATACAGCACCTGCATGGTCGGCTGGTAGCCGATGCGCTGGCGGACGATTTCGTCGAGCAGCGCCTTCACCGGTGCGGGCAGTTCGGTTTCGCGGTCGAGCGCGCCCCAGTGCCACATGCCATGCGCCAGCACGTCGGCGCCGCTGGCAACCGCGTATTGCTGCGCATCGAAGGAATTGGCATGGGTCAGCATGACCAGGCCATTGGCGGTCGCGGCCGCGCGCACTTCGGCAAACACCGGGGCGCCCATCACCGGCAGGTTGCGCTCGCGGCCGAAGCCGCGCTCGACGTGGGTCTTGACGCAGATCCCGCCCGCCTGCCTGATCCGGGCGACGCCGGCGGCCGGCGTGTAATCCTCAGGGCGGTAGCGTGACGGGATCGACGCATGCTGCGCCGGATCGTAGATAAAATTGCGGAAGGTCTCGAAGCGCACGGCCGGCGCCGCAAACGACATCGGATAGCCGTTGGCGAATACCAGGGGTTCGCCGCAATGGACCACGTCCGGATGCAGCGGCGCCTGGTTGAAGCGGTCGATGACGCCGCGATCGGCCAGCGCCACGTCGACCACGGTGGTAAAGCCGTAGTACAGGAACGAGCGGGGCAGCTGACGGAAATACTGCCGCGTCATCTCGGGCAGGGCGGCGCTGTGCTCCGCGCTCATGCCGGGAACCGCGTGCAGGTGGACGTGAGAATCGATCAGGCCCGGCGTCAGGAAGTAGCCTTTGCCGTCGACCAGCCGGGCTGCGGCCGGCTTGCGCGCCCCGGTTCCCCGCTCGACGGCGGCGATGCGGCCATCCTCGATCAATACGCTGCCGGTTTCGATGCGCTCCAGCTTTTCGGGCGAGACCAGTCTGACGTTGCTGATCCAGACGGCATCGGAGGCCACGGCCGGTGAACAGGAAAGGAGCGATATCAGGCAGGCGGACAGCGGGATTGGTTTCATGGATTTTCCGGAACGAGGATTAACGAGCGTTCCAGTTTCGCGCCGAAAGCGCGCCGCCGCGCCTCACATGATGATTCGGGACGTGCTTTGCCGGGCAAAGCCTCGGGAAATCACGAAACCGGCTCTGCCGCGTCAAGCCGCCGCTGGTGGCCGCGAAACTCGCTCGGCGTCATGCCGGTATGTTTCTTGAACACACGATTGAGCGCGCTCTTGCTGTTGAAGCCCGATGCCAGCGCCAGATCCAGGATGCTGGCGCCCGCCTGTTGCCGGTCATGCAAGGCGCGCTGCAGCGCCGCGACCCGGTAGCGGTTCAGGTATTCCTGGAAATTGGCGTCGCAGTTGTCGTTGATCAGTTGCGACAGTTCGTGCGGCGTCATGGCGACCTGGGCTGCCAGCTGTTCCAGCGTCAGTTCGCCATCCCTGTACAGGTGCCGGCCTTCCATGCATTCGGTCAGGGATGCCAGGAACCGGCTGCGGTCGGCCTCGGACAGCAAGTTGTTGGCATAGCGCGGCTTCGGGACGGGCGGCGGCTCCGCCTGCGGCCGGTAGCCCAGCGGCAATCGCAGCGCGAGCAAGGCGGTGGCGAATACGAAACACATCAGGCCGAGGGCGCCGACCGCATCGCCCGACACCGGCAAGGCGACGTCGAGGAATTCGATCCCCAGCGCGGCGATGCTCAAGACCCCGCCGACCAGCCATATTTTCATCAGCCGCCCCAGCCCGGTCGCCAGCGGGCTCGCCGCGGCGCGCCGCATCATGCGAAAGCAGGCAACCACATAGGCGAGGAAAATCGCCAGTTTCGCGGGCGCCGCCGCCATCAGGGACCAGGGCGCGGCCGGGCGCTGCAGCATCCACGCCAGCTTTGCCGCGGCGGGTTGCAGGTAGAACGGCAGCATCGCCAGCGTGGCCAGGATGAACGGCAGGAAGTGCAGCCAGGCGCGCCGGTCCAGTGGGCGGTCGAACAGCATGCGGCCCAGGTACAGGTAGAGCAGCGGTCCTGCCAGCAGGCCGAGCGTGGCGATCGCCAGCGCGCTATGGGGATGCGCGGTATACAGCCCGTGGATTCCCAGCCAGGCGTGTCCGATGATGGCGGCACACGCCAGCAACAGCGCGGACAGCAGGCGGTTGGCGGTGCGCATTTGCCGCTGGCGGGCGCTCAGGAGCGCGGCGGCCAGGAACAGGCCCTGGCCGATCGCCAGCAGGAACAGGAAGGACAGGACGGTGGTGATCACGGAGGCGGCAGGAAGCGGAAATGGCGATGTGCCAGTTTGCCTGAGTTTTTCGGCTTGCTACCGATCGGGCAAGAAAAATCCCATCGAACCGGCAGGCGCCAGTTGGATGGGATTCTTGTCGAACCGTCCTCGGACGGCGCAGATCAGCGGTGCGTGACCAGGCTCGAAGGCAGGCCCGCCAGGTAGGCGGCGATGTCGGCAATGTCCTTGTCCGACAGCGGCTTGACTTGCCCGCCCATGATCGGGTTGTTGCGGCCGTTAGGGCCGTCGCCGCGCTTGTAGGCCACCAGCGCGTGCGCCAGGTAGTCCGCGTGCTGGCCGGCCAGCTTCGGGTAGCTCGGGTCGATCGCCTTGCTGTAATCGGCGCCGTGGCAGGCTGCGCAGTTGTATTTCTTGGCCAGCGCTTCGCCGTTGGCGATGTTGCCGCCCGCGGAAGCGTGCAGGGAGACGACGCAGGCGGCCAGCGCGATAATCAGTTTTTTCATGGTGCTGTCCTTATTTCTGCGCGGTGGTGGTAGGCTGCTGCGCGTAATACGCTGCAACGTCGGCGATGTCCTGGTCGGACAGGCCGAGGGCGATGCCGCGCATCGAAGGATGCTTGCGGTCACCCTTCTTGTAGGCGACCAGCGCGCCTTCGATGTATTTGGCCGACTGGCCGCCGATCATCGGCACCCGGAACACTTCAGGGAAGGTGGCCTTGTAGCCCGGAATGCCGTGGCACCCGATACACATTTCAACCTTGGCGGCCTTGGGGTTTCCAACGATGTCCACCGCTACGGCGACATTGAAACTGCCGGCGAGCACGAGAAGTGCGAAGATTTTTTTCATGGTTGTAATGGTAAGGTAGTAATCGGGTCCGGCCGTGCAAAAGTTACAATTTGCACTATCAACCTGCGATTTTAACCCAAGACCGCATTGCAGTCCAGATTCAAAGTGCTGCCCCGCCCACGTCGCGCACTTGGCATATACTCGAACCAATTCCATTTTCCGGCCATGAGATCCATGCAAGCACACCACCAACCGGCGCTCCGCTTCGAGGGTTCCGACAGTTATGTCGCCACCGCCGACCTGAAACTGGCGGTCAACGCCGCCCTCACCTTGCAGCGTCCGCTGCTGATCAAGGGCGAACCGGGCACCGGCAAGACCATGCTGGCCGAGGAAGTGGCGGCCGCGCTGAACATGCCGCTGATGCAGTGGCACATCAAGTCGACCACCAAGGCGCAGCAGGGCCTGTACGAGTACGACGCGGTGTCGCGCCTGCGCGACTCCCAGCTGGGCGACGAGCGGGTGCGCGACATCCACAACTACATCGTCAGGGGCGTGCTGTGGCAGGCTTTCACCGCGCCCGAACCGGTGGTGCTGCTGATCGACGAGATCGACAAGGCCGACATCGAGTTTCCGAACGACCTGTTGCGCGAGCTCGACCGGATGGAGTTCTACGTCTACGAGACGCGCGAGATGGTGGTGGCGAAACATCGCCCGCTGGTGATCATCACCTCCAACAATGAGAAAGAGCTGCCGGACGCCTTCCTGCGCCGCTGCTTCTTTCACTACATCAAGTTCCCGGACAAGGACACGATGGAGCAGATCGTCAAGGTGCACTATCCGACCCTGAAGCAGGATCTGCTGGCCCAGGCGCTGCAAAGCTTTTACGAGGTGCGCGACGTGCCCGGCCTGAAAAAGAAGCCGTCCACCTCCGAGTTCCTCGACTGGCTGAAACTGCTGCTGGCCGAAGACATCGGCCCTGAAGCGCTGCGCAGCAAGGACACCAGGAGCGTGGTGCCGCCGCTGCACGGCGCGCTGCTCAAGAACGAGCAGGACGTGCACCTGTTCGAGCGGCTGGTGTACATGTCGCGCACCAACCGCTGATCGCCGCCATGATCCAGGTCGAACCGGTCACCCTCGAATTCAACGGCGTGCGCCTCGAGCCCCTGTCGGCGCGCCACGCGGACGGGCTGCGCGCGGCCGCCGACGACGGACAAATCTGGACCTTGCGGGTGACCTGGGTGCCGGCCCCGCAGCAGGTCGACGAATACATCGCGAGCGCGCTCGAGACGCCCAACCGGCTGGCGTTCGCGGTGATCGACGCGGCCAGCGGCTTTGTCATCGGCACCACCAGCTACCACGACATCATGCCGGCCATCGACCGGGTCGAGATCGGCCACACCTGGTACGCCAAGAGCCGCCAGCGCAGCGGCGTCAACACCAGTTGCAAGCTGATGCTGCTGGCGCACGCCTTCAATACCCTCGGCTGCGCGGTGGTCGGCCTGCGCACCGACAACCTGAACCACGCGTCGCAGGCGGCGATCGAGCGCCTCGGCGCGCGCAAGGACGGCGTGATCCGCCACCACGGCGAGCGGCGCGACGGCAGCGTGCGCGACACCGTCATCTACAGCATCCTGCAAAGCGAATGGCACGGCATCGAATCTTGCCTGCACGAACGGTTGCAGCTTCACGCGAGCCAATGACATGCTGATCGACTTCTTTTTCACGCTCAAGGACGCCAAGATCCCGGTGACCATCAAGGAGTTCCTGACCCTGCTCGAGGCGATGGAAAAGAACCTGATCGGCCAGTCGATGGACGACTTCTATTTCCTGGCGCGCCTGGCGATGGTCAAGGACGAGGCCCACTTCGACAAGTTCGACCGCGCCTTCGCCCAGTATTTCAAGGGCGTCAACGGCGCGTTCGAGAGCAACAGCGCGATCCCGCTCGACTGGCTGCTCAAGCGCATGGAGCGCGAACTGACGCCCGAGCAGAAGGCGCAGCTGGAAAAGTTCGGCTACGACAAGCTGATGGACCGGTTGAACGAGCTGCTGAAGGAACAGAAGGAACGCCACGAAGGCGGCGGCAAGTGGATCGGCACCGGCGGCACCTCGCCGTTCGGCAACGGCGGCACCAACCCGGAAGGGATTCGGATCGGCGGCGCCGGCGGCAACCGCACCGCGGTCAAGGTGTGGGAGCAGCGCTCTTACCGCGACTACGACAGCGAGCGCGAGCTCGGTACCCGCAACATCAAGGTGGCGCTGCGGCGCCTGCGCAAGTTCGCGCGCGAAGGCGCCGAGGACGAACTGGCGCTCGACGCCACCATCCGCGCCACCGCCAGCAATGCCGGCTGGCTCGACATCAAGATGCAGCCCGAGCGCAAGAACAAGATCAAGGTGCTGATGCTGCTCGACGTGGGCGGCAGCATGGACGACCATATCGCGCGCACCGAGGAACTGTTCTCGGCGGCCAAGACCGAGTTCAAGAACATGGAGTTCTTCTACTTCCACAACTGCGTCTACGACTACCTGTGGAAGAACAACCGGCGCCGCAGCGCCGAGCGCTTCCCGACCTGGGACATCCTGCGCAAGTATCCGCCCGACACCAAGCTGATTTTCGTGGGCGACGCGACCATGAGCCCGTACGAAGTGTTACAGCCGGGCGGCTCGGTCGAGTACAACAACGAGGAAGCCGGGGCCGAATGGCTGGCGCGCTTCTGCCATGCGTTTCCCAAATTCGTCTGGCTGAACCCGGAGCCGGAAGGCTCCTGGCAGTACCGGCAGTCGATTTCGGTGATCAAGCAGATCATGAATAACCGCATGTTCCCGCTGACCATCGACGGCCTCGAGCGCGGCATGCGGTTGCTGAGCAAATAGCCTTCCACCGGCGCTGACCAGACGCCAACCCAACCGGCCAACCGGGGTCAGACCTAAGTCTGACCTAGGTCTGACCCCGGGTCCGACCCTGCATTGCCCTGCGGCAATCGGCACCGGGTCTGCCACCGTCGTCTTGTAGAATCGCCTGGTCGCTCATCCTTGCGAAGGACACCCGCATGCCAGTCCTGCTGTCGATCCTGACCAGCCTCGCGTGGCCGTTCGCCATCAACCCAACCGGGGTCAGACCTAAGTCTGACCCCGGTCTGACCCCGGGTCTGACCCTGCATTGCCCTGCGGCAATCGGAACCGGGTCTGCCACCGCCGTCTTGTAGAATCGCCTGATCGTTCATCCTTGCGAAGGACACCCGCATGCCGGACCTGCTGTCGATCCTGACCAGCCTCGCGTGGCCGTTCGCCATCGCCCTGGCGTGGCTGGCCGGCGAATTCGGCCAGCGCTGGACCGGCTTGCCGCGCATTACCTTCTACGCCCTGGTCGGCTTCGTGCTGGCCAGCGGCCAGGTCGGCGTGCTGCCAGTGCCCGACGCCGGGCCGGTGCTGGTGATGGCCGACGTCGCGTTCGGCCTGATGCTGTTCGAACTGGGCTACCGCATCAACCTGCGCTGGCTGCGCACCAATCCCTGGATCGGCGTGGCCGGCCTGGTCGAAGCCGGCGCCACCTTTGCCGCCGTCTACCTGGTCGCCAGCGCCTTCGGCAGCGCGCAAATGACGGCGCTGATGCTGGCCGCCCTGTCGATGGCCACCTCCCCCGCCACAGTGGTGCGCGTGATCAACGAGCAGCGCAGCTCGGGCCAGGTCACCGAACGGGTGATGCACCTGTCCGCGCTCAATTGCGTGCTGGCAGTGTTCGCCTTCAACCTGCTGGCCGGCTACTCGATGTTCCGCGCCTCCGAGGACCTGGGCGATGCCGTCTGGCGCAGCCTGGTGATGCTGGCGCTGTCGGCGGCAGCCGGCGCCGTGGCCGGGGTGCTGGTGCCCGGCATCCTGCGCGCGCTGGGCAACCTGGCGCAGGACGCCACCGTCGCTTTCGCGCTGTCGGTGATCCTGCTGGTGTCGGTCACCTACACCTTCCAGCTGTCGCCGGTGGTCGCCGCGCTGGCCTTCGGGCTGACCGCGCGCCACCGCCGCGTGGCATTCGGGCAGGCCCAACGCAACTTCGGCGCGCTCGGCGAACTGCTGGCGGTGCTGCTGTTCGTGTTCGCCGCCTCCACCCTCGACTGGCGCCAGGTGCTGGCCGGCGGCGCGCCGGCGCTGGCGCTGGTGGCGGCGCGCCTGCTGACCAAGACGCTCGGCGTGGCCGCGTTCTCGCACCTGTCGGGCATCTCGTGGCGCAAGGGCGCCCTGACCGGGCTGGGGCTGGCGCCGCTGTCGATCTTCGTGATCCTGCTGCTCGAGCACGCCCGCCACGCCGGACTGCAGCTGGCCGAGGCCGCGCGCGCGCTGGCGGCCGTCACCCTGCTGCTCGAACTGTTCGGCCCGATCATCCTGCAGCGCGCGCTGATCTGGGCCCGCGAATCACCGGAGAAACAACATGGCGCTTGAACCGTTCGCCAAGTCCGAGGCGCTGACCTTCGGCGTCGAACTCGAGCTGCAGCTGGTCAGCCTGTCGGATTTCGACCTGACCGCCGCCAGCCCTGACCTGTTGCACCTGCTGGCGAAAAAGCCGTTTCCCGGCAACGTGACCCCGGAAATCACCGAAAGCATGATCGAAATTAACTCGAGCGTGCAGACCAGCCACGTGCCGTTGCTGGCCGAGCTGCACGATATCCGCAACACCCTGGTGGCGGCCGCCGACACGCTCAACATCGGCATTTGCGGCGGCGGCACCCACCCGTTCCAGCACTGGTCGGAACAGAAGATCTTCCCCAAGCCGCGCTTCCAGGAGCTGTCTTCGCTGTATGGTTACCTGGCCAAGCAGTTCACCATCTTCGGCCAGCACGTGCACATCGGCTGCCGCTCGGGTGACGACGCGCTGTTCCTGCTGCACTCGCTGTCGCGCTACGTGCCGCACTTCATCGCGCTGTCGGCCTCGTCGCCGTTCGTGCAAGGGCGCGACACCTTGTTCGACTCGGCGCGCCTGAACTCGGTGTTCGCCTTCCCGATGAGCGGACGGGCGCCGTTCACCCTCAGCTGGGACGACTTCGCCAACGTCTACTACGCCAAGATGGAAGCGACCGGCATCATCCGGAGCATGAAGGATTTTTACTGGGACATCCGGCCCAAGCCGGAATACGGCACCATCGAGCTGCGCGTGTGCGACACGCCGCTCACGGTCGAGCGCGCCGCCGCGCTGGCCGGCTATTTGCAGGCGTTGTGCCGCCACCTGCTCGAGCGCAGCGAACCGCCCCCGCTGGAGGACGACTACCTGGTGTACAACTACAACCGGTTCCAGGCCTGCCGCTTCGGGCTGGACGGCGCGCTCACCCATCCCAAGACCTACCAGACCGTGTCGCTGCGCGACGACATCCTGCAGACCCTGAATGCGATGACGCCGCATGGCGAGGCGCTCGGCAGCACGATGGCGCTGCGCCACCTGCGGGAAGCCGCCAACGGCGCCAGCGACGCCAACTACCTGCGCCAGCAGTACGCGCTGCAAGGCAGCTG
>CXWL01002298.1_pt1 | contig 28629 bp, 32 predicted proteins | sample 590931 | NCBI WGS metagenome assembly CXWL01 (sample SAMEA3498368, study PRJEB10139) | groundwater metagenome | biome: water well; material: biofilm material | place: Germany | collected 2015-04-27 | reverse complement strand
ATGAAAACAACCACGATAGGGATTGAGACTCCATCGGAACGGCAAATCAGGACTGTCGTTCCGACTGAGAATGTCACGGGTCGCATCCTCAAACATTTGCAGCGCGACATGGGGCGCAGGCTCCAAGAGGTCCCGGTGTTGTGAGTCAAATGGATTAGGGGGGTTCATCACCGTGCGCATCGGGATATGGTCCTCGATCTGCATACTCCTGTCAACGGGACGAACCCTGCCAGTCTGGCCACCGATCACACTCCGATTGATGTAGATCACACTCCGATTGATTGACTACGCCCTACCCCGATGTTAGATTCCAGCGCTTTCAGGAACAGGCGGCCATGTACGACCTACGCTATTTACGCGACAACCTAGACCTCACCAGGGAACAGCTCGGCCCCCGCGGAGCCGACGTCCCATGGGACAACCTGCGTATGCTGATCGAGCAACGCCGCGCCTTGACCACCCAAGTCGAGCAGCTTCGCTCTGAACTAAAAAAGGGATCAGAGGACGTCGCCAAGCTGAAGCGGGAGAAACAACCGGCAGATGCTGCCATGACTGCCATGAAGGCAGTCGGCGAACAGATCAAGACGATTGAAGACGAACTGCGTAGCGTCGAAGAGGCCCTGACCGATCTCAATCTCCGTATCCCGAATCTCCCCCATGCCTCGGTGCCGGCAGGCAAAAACGAGAGCAACAACGTGGAGGCCAGACGGTGGGGAACCCCACCCACCCTGACCGCACCGGCCAAGAGCCATTGGGATCTCGGCGAAGCCCTCGGCATTCTGGACTTCGACCGGGCCGCAAAAATCGCCGGTGCACGGTTTGCGGTCCTCACGGGAGCCGGTGCGAGACTCGAACGGGCCCTCATCAACTATATGTTGGATCTCCACACGACACAACATGGCTATAGGGAAGTCCTGCCGCCGCTCCTCGTCAATCGAATAAGCATGACCGCGACCGGACAGTTACCCAAGTTCGAAGAGGACCTGTTTCGCTTGCGCGACGAAGACTATTTCTTGATCCCAACGGCAGAAGTGCCGATGACGAACCTTCACCGTGACGAGATACTTGCCGAAACCAGCCTACCGATCCGGTATACGGCCTATACCCCTTGCTTTCGTCGCGAGGCAGGCTCCTATGGAAAAGATACCAGAGGGCTCATTCGCCTCCACCAATTCAACAAAGTAGAGTTGGTCGTATTTGCAAAACCTGAACAGTCGTATGAGGAATTGGAACGGTTGACCGGCCATGCCGAAGCGATCTTGCAAGGACTGGGACTTCACTACCGGGTGATCACGCTCTGCACCGGCGATATGGGGTTCTCTGCGGCAAAGACCTACGACATCGAAGTCTGGCTGCCGTCGCAAAACCATTTTCGAGAAATCTCATCCTGCAGCAACTTCGAAGGGTTTCAAGCCAGGCGAGGCGGCATTCGATATAAAGGCCCCGCCGGGAAAAAAGATGCGAAGACAGAGTTCGTCCATACCCTCAACGGATCTGGACTTGCCGTCGGCCGTACACTCGTGGCTATCCTCGAAAACTACCAGCAACCCGATGGAAGCATCACGATTCCGAACGTCCTGCGTCCCTACATGGGGGGGCTTGAGCGGATTCACAACGAATAGGGTAGAATCCAAACGTCCTGAGCGCACATCATGATGAACGCTCGCGGACACAGAGGTTGAGTTGGAGGGGTGACGGAGCGGCCGAACGTGCCAGTCTTGAAAACTGGAGACCTCGCAAGGGGTCCGCGAGTTCAAATCTCGCCCCCTCCGCCAACGCCGCAAAAAGATTCATACCTTCTGGCAATCGTTCTCTCAATTTCCTGATATCCCTTCTAGAGCAGAACGAAGTGCTCGCTCCCCCTCTCTGACATAGCAACCTCGACCCACGTTTCCAATCACCCCAATACGTATCACGCATATTCAGACAGCACGTTCAACGAGGCATTCAGCTATAGCCTGAATGATGCCACAAAATACATACTGCCAGCATGCATACAATTCACATAAGCCATTAATAGTTAACGGAAATTATAAATCAGTAAACGCCTGACAGCTTCTAGCCCCCCCCCATTAGTCCTAACCCACCTACCTCTACGGTATTTTCAATAGTCCAGCATTACTCCAATATCTCACTCGATAGCGCGGCTCATGGGCATCATTTCTTGAAGGAGAGACCGATGCACAAACAGATGGGAAAGATCGGGGCCATTCGTCGAGACCTGGATGGGAACGCCTGTCCATTTTGTGGTGGATGCAAATACCAACTCGTGCTCCGCGGGAGCATGCAGCCGCAGCCAGGCGAACTCTTCGCCCGTTGCTCTCAATGCCAACGTCCCCATGAACTCGATGACAAACTTGGCCGAATACTCTGGATGTAGCCATACTTTCTCATCACCTCAACAGAGAAGGAAAACACGATGCGCATCCTATCCACACAGATCCAACATTTGAGACTGCGCAGAGCGCGCATTAAACAAACCCGAACCGCGTTACACATGTTGGCACTTAGCGGAGTCGTCAGACCCAGCCATGTTGAGCTTCGCTACACAACACCCGTCACCAACACGACGACCTTCCGTGCGCAAGCACCTACGGCTGAGAATCCGCTGATCCAACCTGTCCCGTTACCGTCATGGGAGCACAGAACCTCCCTCGATATGCACCAAACATGGCAATGGGTACGTAGCCTCCCATCCGCCGTTGTCCATCTTGCATCAAAACCGATCGTGTTTCAGTGGAACAAGCAAGTAGACCTATAAGCCTCGCCATCCTCCCTGAGAGTTTTTCTTGCGCCACCTCGCGAATCGCTTGTACCTCCCACATGGCCTGAGGTAAGATTACGGCTCGCTTGCTGGTCATCCTACGGTCATCGACCTCTGTCGCACATGATCGGGAACCCCGCACACAGCTGAGACCAGTGGAGAGGTGGCCGAGTGGCCGAAGGCAACGGTTTGCTAAACCGTCGTAGGGGCAAAACCCTTACCGAGGGTTCAAATCCCTCCCTCTCCGCCACAGCGTGCCTCGAAAGATTTCTCAGAGAGTGGGTGGCACGGCAACTTGATTTTTCACGGTCGATCCTGTAACAGTGCCCTGCCGTTCTTGCCGTAAAGCGTGCCGAGGTAGCTCAGTCGGTAGAGCACAGCCCTGAAAAGGCTGGTGTCGACAGTTCAATTCTGTCCCTCGGCACCACTTCTCACTTCCCATTACAGATTGATGACCGACTAGCCCAGGGGCTATTCCCCTTGGGGAAGTCGTCCAAGGTAGAACGTGGCGATGGCTACTGTCGCCGCAACATTTAAGGATTCCACGTCGCGACTGAGCGGGATGGTAAATCGAGTAGTGGCATGCGTGCGGATCTGAGCTGATAAACCACGGCTTTCATTGCCAACTGCAAATACACATTTCCGTGGCACCTGCCGAATCTCATCAATTGGAACAGTTCCCTCACCTGCCACTTCTGCAGTGAAAATCTGGCAGCCCTGCTGAATCAGCCATGACACATCCTTGATGAAAAATATCGGCAGCGCAAGCAACACCCCGCTCGTGGCGCGAACCACCTTAGGATGATACACATCGGCAGAACCCGGCGTAAGCCACAGGGCACTCACGTTGAGACCAGCGGCCGTTCGAATAATCGCCCCAACATTGGAGGGATCTTGTAGCTGCTCTCCGAAAATTCCCAGGACAGTCCGCTGACTCAGAATCGTTCCTTCATTCCATATCGGCTGTCGTACCAGGGCGAGAATGCCTTGCGGTTCGTCTACATCGGACAGCTTCGAGAATTGGAAGTCAGGACAGGAATACTGCGGCTTCGAGACAGCCAATCGAACCAATCGGTCACCCTGCCCTTCCTTGAGCAGGTAACCGTGGGACGTCACGATTGTCAGGATCTGGCTCGGATACCGGGTGAGGAGATCCCGCACAGCGTGGGCGCCTTCGACCACGAAGGCGCCTTCCTGTGCTCGCACACGTCTATCGAGGAGAAGTTCGCGGATGTGCGCCCCTTGCGAGCGCGTCAGGAGGGGAAGTGAGTCAGCCACGCTTATACGTCACGCTGGACACAACCGGCTCAGCGACGTTTCCGCCCGGATGCGGCCTCGGCAGCCCGAATCCGTTGAGCCCGTACTTTGGCGCGCTTGAGCGCAGTCAGCTTCCCGCTGGTTCGATCCTGCTCATGCTGAAGCTTGTCGAACTGAGACTGGAGGTGGAGCTTCTCTCGCTTGTGCAGCGTGGCACATTCCTCTTGAGAAAGATGGATCCAATCGCCACAAATCTTGGCCCGCTTAATCCGTTGCTCCAACGACTCACGTAACTGCTTCGAGCGCATACTTAGAAGCGATTTCAACGCCTCCTTACGCCGCTGGACTTCTTCTTCCTCTGCGATAATTCCGCGAATATCTGTTCCTAACATGACACGCCTCCTCGCTGGATCTGGAATAAACTTGGAGACGCATTATACCTGATTTCATCACGCATCTTCCACTGGGAGAAAATGCTCATAAGTCTTTGTTATTGAGAGAGTATCAAGCTATCCACTCTACGAGTGAGGTTGCAGAGAGAGACGCAATTCAGTATCATCGCACCATGGCACTCGGACAACAAATTCAAGCGTGGAGGGTCTCAGGAGGCCTCTCAGTGGAGGCCTTGGCGGCGGCATCCCATATTCAGACTCACCAATTAGAGGAAATTGAGGCGGAGGAGATTGATCCTTCCGCTTCAACTCTCGAAGCACTCGCGGCTGCCCTGAAAATTCCTCCGGCTTGGCTCTTTAGCCATCCGACTTCCTTTCGCACCTTGTTTGAGGATCCGGAAGAGCACGAGAATCCCATCCCCACAGGCCCTGATCCTGTCACAGAACGAATACTCGCCGGATCGCGGATGGATCGTTCGCTCTACGTCCTGCTGACGGCTATCATGCAAAGCGGCGAACCGAAATTGCTCCGTGCAGCGGAGGTGAACTTACGAAGCCTCGTCAAGCAAGCCAAACAGGCGACGATCCCATGGCAGAACCGACCGTCCGGCCACTTCGAACCGCCGAGCGACTAATAGCAGGACGCTAAAAAAACCTTCCAGCAGCGTCCTGCATACGAGCGACTATTTCCCCCACATCCTCGCATTACAACACCTGCAGAATGAAACACTTCAAGTAACGCGTCTCCGGCATGGTAGCGAAAATGGGGTGGTCGCTCGCCTGCCCACGCTGTTCAAGCAGACGGACCTGCCTCTTCGCATCTCGTGCAGCCAGACGAATGCCCGTCCACAATTCCTGTTCAGTGACATGGTGTGAGCAGGAACTCGTGACCAGAAATCCTTCCGGCTTTGTGAGCCGCATCCCAAGCAGATTCACATCTTTGTATCCTGCCAAGGCACGAGGCACGGCCTGCTTACTGCGAGCAAAGGCCGGCGGATCGAGCAATACTAGATCGTAGCGGCGCCCAGCCCGTTCGAGCTGTCGCATCTCCACAAACGCATCCGCCGGTCGATAGACACAACGATTATCCACTTTGTTCAAGACCGCATGGTTGCGCGCAAGTGCCAGAGCCTCTTCGCTGACATCCAATCCTTCGACCGACTTCGCTCCTGCGAGCGCGGCATGAATGCCAAAGGCTCCTGTATGTGCAAATACCTCCAGCACCTCTGCACCCGACGCGAATTGCGCTGCTACCAATCGATTTTCCCGTTGATCGCAGAACCAACCGGTTTTCTGCCCTCGTTCGATGTCGACAAGAAATCGAGCCGGCCCCTCGTGGATATCGACGATCGTGGCGCCACCCCCTCGAAGAAAACCTCGCTCCACCGGCAATCCCTCCAACGTACGGCTCTTAGCATCGTTTCGCAAATATACCCGGGCGGCTCCGGATTCCTGACACAAGAGGTCGGCGAGTAGATCTTTCCGACGGTCCATGCCAGAGGACAGGGTCTGCATGACTAAGACATCGTCATAGCGATCGACGATCAAGCCAGGCAACCGATCCGCCTCTCCATAGATGAGGCGATAGGCATTGGTGCCGGTGACGACCTTCTTGCGCAGCCTGACTGCCTGCGCAAGCCGCGCCTTCCAAAACTGTTCGGTGATGGGTTCGTCTTCGAATGTCAGGATCCGTACGCGGATCTTGGACGCAGGATTGTAAAGGCCTCTGGCATAGAATCGTCCATTCGGCGATATGACATCGACCACATCGCCTGAAGCCAGCTCACCGCTGCCCCCCTCGACATAACCGGCATAGATCCAAAGATGCCCAGGCTCCTCGACCGCACGTGTGCGAGAGAGCCGAACCTGCCCGCGTGGATTGTCATCATGTTTAGTCATACCGTACTTATCCAATGGCGCGGACCGCACGTCAAGTCCTTCCTCACGCATCTGCTTGCTTGACGGCTGCCGCGCGCTGTGTTTTGCTGCAGATGTGCGATACACAAATCCTGTTATTCACTTTATGAACCGGGAAGCCCCACGATGACACGAATACCGACCATCGGTTCTGCCGTGATTGATCGGCTCCATCAACTGGGGGTGCGTCATATCTTTGGAATCCCCGGTGATTATGTCCTTAGCCTCTACCAGCTGCTCGAGTCATCCCCTATCCACCACGTCGGCACGACACGCGAAGATTGCGCAGGTTTTGCAGCCGACGCCTACGCCCGTATCAATGGCATCGGAGCCGTCTGCGTCACCTATTGCGTCGGGGGACTCAATTGCGTCAACGCCATCGCCTGCGCCTACGCAGAACGATCGCCGGTCGTGCTGCTCACCGGATCGCCGGGACTCTCCGAGCGAGTTCGCACACCCTACATGCACCATATGGTTCGAGACTTCTCCACACAACGCGAGGTCTTCGAGAACATCACGGTGGCCGCGGTCTCATTAGATGACCCGGCGACCGCTGAACGAGAGATGGATCGAGCCTTTGCCGCCCTGTTGCGCTATCGCCGCCCCATCTATATCGAAATCCCTCGGGACCTCGTCCATACGCCTCTCCTACATCCCTTGCGGCCCCTCTGCCTCGACGACGAACCAAGCGATGCCGCCGCACTGGACGAAGCCCTCGCCGAAGTCCGTGCCATGTTGGCCTCGGCCAAGCGCCCTGCGATCTTGGCCGGCGCGGAAATCGGACGATTCGGCCTGCAAGACGAACTGACGCGTCTGGTTGAGCGGCTCAATGTCCCCATCGCCTCGACCCTGTTGGGAAAATCTGTCATTCGTGAAGACCACCCGCTCTACGTCGGCGTGTATGGCGGCCTGATCGCGCGTGACGAAGTCCAACTGTACATCAATGAATCCGACTGCCTCCTGATCCTGGGATCGATCTTATCCGACGTTGAGGATCTCAATGCCGATTCGCCCTTGCTGACAGAAGGCCGCACGATTCATGCGACCGCCGATCGGGTGGCCATCAAACACCATCGCTACGATGCGATCCGGTTTCAAGACTTCGTGCGAGCCCTGGTCACCAATCCTCTCCCTTCGTTTCCTTCACGCCCCCTGCCCGCACCCCCAGCCGTGCCACAAGGCACCATTGCGCCGGATGCCCCAGTGACGTTAAATGGACTATTCCGCTACCTAGATGGTGCGCTGGATGAAAAAACCCTCGTGATCGCCGATGTCGGAGAATCGCTCTTTGCTGCGGCCGATCTCCATGTCCATCGACGATTCGAGTTTCTCTCTCCTGCCTATTACACCTCGATGGGATTTGCCGTTCCGGCAGCCGTAGGCGCGTCGTTTGCCGATCCCACGCTTCGACCGATCGTGCTGGTCGGAGACGGCGCCTTTCAAATGACCGGGACCGAACTCTCGACCGCCGTACGATATGGTCAAACGCCTATCGTCATCGTCCTGAACAATCGAGGCTACTCCACTGAACGGGAGATTCTCGAAGGCCCCTTTAACGATGTCCACGAATGGCACTACGAACGAATCTGCGACATGATCGGAGGCGGAGTCGGTACGCGAATCACAACCCAAGGGGAATTTGAGCAAGGACTCACCGCCGCCTTAGCAGATTCCCGCCACCTGCACGTCCTGAACGTGCTGCTCAATCCAGCCGACCGCTCAGCAGGCATGGTCCGACTGGCCCATCGCCTCGCCAAACGACTCTCCACCGATCGTCCGTAGGAAGCAGCTACTCAGGTAGGTAGGCTGAAGGCTTTTAGAAGTTGCGCCTCAGCTCAATGAGAACTCTTCTCTGCCTGAACCTAAGGTCGTTGAAACCACCTTCAGCCTTCGGCCTAAACACCTCGTAGTTACCAATCAAATCAACCAGAACAACCATCTTGAAAGTGAAGGGTTTCCCCACCAGCCTCTTCATTTTTCCCGCTGAATCACGCCCAGAACATCCAACGTTTGGAACATTCCCCTAGTGGCACGCCATCTGCACGGTTGTCAGTCATTGGCGTGACGTCGCTGCGGCAATTCCTGCAAGCCGCACCTGATCCCCCTGCATAACATTGCGTGATCGGCAGACGACCCGCTCATCGGAGAACCGAATGTCAGACTTCTACCAAAACGGTATCGTCACGGTACTGCACCGCCTCGGACAGCCCAACGTCGATCAACTGGAGCGAGAATTGGCGCGTTATGGGCGAGTCAATCCCATCGCGCTGGTGCTCCCCTCTCTGTATGCAGAGCTGGGGCGCCCGGCACTGAAAGCTATTGTAGAGACCCTCAAGGCCGTGACGTACCTCAACGAAACTGTCATTTCGTTGGATCGCGCCTCGGCCTTGGAGTTTCGTCTGGCGAAACAATTCTTTTCCGCACTCCCCCAGCGGGTACGCCTCATCTGGAATGACGGTGCTCGCATCCAAGCCATCCTCAAGCTCTTGGTCGATCACAACCTCGATATCGGCTTACAAGGCAAAGGGCGAGGCTGCTGGACAGCCTTCGGCTACGTGTTGGCCAGAAACAAAAGTCAGGTCATCGCCCTGCACGACTGCGATATCACCAGTTACAACCGGGAATATCTCGCGCGCCTCTGTTATCCCATCGCCAATCCGAATCTCGGTTATGAGTTCTGCAAAGGCTATTACAGCCGCGTGACCGACCGACTCCACGGGCGAGTGACACGCCTGTTCATCACCCCCATGATCCGGAGCCTCCAACAACTCGTGGGACCGCACGCGCTGCTGACGTTTCTCGATAGCTTTCGCTACCCGCTGGCCGGCGAGTTCGCCATGGTGCGGGACCTGGCCTGGACGAACAGAATTCCAGGAGACTGGGGGCTCGAAATCGGAGTCCTCTCGGAGGTCTATCGAAACTGTGCGTTGCGCCGCATTTGCCAGGCCGATATTGCAGATGCCTATGACCATAAGCATCAGGAACTCTCGGATCATAATCCCGAGGCAGGCCTTCTCAAGATGTGCGTCGATATCACGAAGTCGCTCTTCAGAAATCTGGCGAGCGAAGGGGTCGTTCTATCCGACGGAGTCCTCAAGACCCTGCGAGCGACCTATTTGCAATCTGCGCAGGAAGCGATCAGCCGCTATGAAAACGATGCGGCCATCAATAGTCTCACCTTCGACCGGCATCAGGAACGGACGGCCGTCGAGGTGTTCTTGAAAGGCATGAAGCTAGCCACGGAGGGCTTTCTCGACGATCCCCTTGGTGTCCCCATGATTTCCAACTGGAGTCGCGTGACCCATGCCGTGCCTGATATCTTCGATCGCCTGGTCGACGCCGTCGAAGCAGACCATGCCTGGGACCCCACGTCTGAACCGGTAGTCCTGCCGTCATGAGCACCGGCCTCGCACCGCTCACAGCGCAGACCGAAGCGCGGATCAACGAGATCGGCTCGGCCGAGATTCTTGTCGGGATCCCCAGCTACAACAACGCAGATACGGTGGGGCATGTCGTGCGGGCCGTGAGCGTGGGCCTCGCCAAACACTTTCTCGGACGTCGGGCGGTTCTGGTCAATTCCGACGGCGGTTCTTCCGATGGGACACCGGCCATCGTTGCCCGCACCGCCGTCGATTTTCAGCACCTGTTTATCGGCGATCAGCAAAGCATCTTGCATCGGATCGTCACGCCCTATCACGGCATTCCCGGAAAAGGCAGCGCCTTTCGAACGATCTTCGAAATCGCGCGACGCTTGAACGTGCGAGCCTGCGCCGTCGTCGATGCAGATCTCCGCAGCATTTCACCTGAATGGATCGAACTCTTGCTCCGCCCGATCCTGGAAGAGGGATACGACTACGTCGCCCCCTACTATCTGCGCCACAAATATGACGGCACGATCACTAACAGCCTCGCCTACCCTCTGACCAGGGCCCTCTACGGGCATCGCATTCGGCAACCCATCGGGGGAGAGTTTGGATTTTCCGGCGCACTCGCATCCCACTATCTCGAGCAGCATGTCTGGGAGTCGGAAGTGGCACGGTTCGGCATCGATATTTGGATGACGACGGAAGCCCTCGTGCGTGGCGCGCGGGTCTGTCAAAGTTTTCTCGGTGCTAAAATCCATAATCCAAAAGATCCCACTGCCGACTTGTCTGGCATGCTGATGCAAGTAGTAGGAGCGCTCTTTGCGGCCATGGAACGGCATGAACAGAGCTGGGCTAGCCTGCAGGAATCGCGGCCGGTTCCGATTTTTGGATTTCCCTACGAGGTCGGCGTCGAGCCGGTCCATGTCAATCTGGAGCGGATGGTGTCGCACTATCGACAGGGTTTGACCGATCTTGAACCCATCTGGCGGCAGATCCTGGCCCAGGACACATTCGATCAGTTACACCGGCTCCAGGAGGCGTCCAACTCAGACAGTCTTATCTCCGATGAGTTGTGGGTTCGGTTGGTCTACGATGCGGCCACTGCGTACCACAAACGCCTCTTGCCACGCGACCATCTCCTGAAATCCCTGACCCCGCTGTACCTGGGACGAACAGCCTCGTTCGTCCACGCGACCCAAGGCCTGACCTCTACCGAGGCTGAAGTGAAAATTGAGGCCTTGTGCGACACCTTCGAACGGTTGAAACCCTATCTGATTCAACAGTGGCAACCGACGGCGAGCCCCTCCTCGCCGGCTCTGTTGCAACGTACAACCACCGATGCAGGAAGCGATCATGAACCAGTTCATTGAGCAGGCGCTGCTCGGCCCCTTAGAACTGCTCGGACATCATCTACTGGCCATCCTTCCCAATGTATTCGCCATGGGGATCATCCTGCTTGCCGGTCTAGTCATAGCCTGGGGGGGCGGATCCTTCGTCGAACGGATGCTTCGCATCGTTGGCTTCGACCTTCTCTGCGATCGGCTGGGAGTGAATGCGGCGCTCCTGCGCGGAGGAATCAAAACCGATCCCTCACGGCTGATCGGCCGGACCCTCTACGGGACTATGATCCTCCTGTCCTCGATCGCAGCGTTGGGAGCCTTGAACCTGGCGCCCATCAACCAATTTGCCCAATCGCTGCTGGCCTATGTGCCCCATTTGGTCACGGCAGCGGTCATTCTCCTCGCCGGATACTTCCTTTCGAACTTTGGATCTCAAGCGGTTCTGATTGCGGCCGTCAATGCCGGGCTACCTCCCGCCAGACTGATCGCCGCCTGTTCTCGTTGGGGAATCCAAATCCTTGCAGGAGCCATGGCGCTGGTGCAACTCGGCATTGCAGAACAGATCGTGGTCGTGGGATTCGGCATTACCTGGGGAGGGATTGTGCTAGCCGGAGCGATTGCCTTCGGGCTCGGCTCAGCGGATCTTGCAAAAGAATTATTGGAGCGACGGCTGGTCGCCCGATCCAAATCCAGCCCAGGCGACGATCTCCATCACTGGTAACACGCATGCCATGCCGAAATTGATCGTATACACAGACTTAGATGGTTCGCTGTTGGATGGGAATACCTATTCCTATCAAGCGGCCGCACCGGCCCTCTCCGCACTCCGGGAGCAAGGCATTCCGCTCGTGCTGGTGTCGAGTAAAACGCGCGCGGAAATGGAACCGCTTCGACAACGCCTCGGCCATCATGATCCCTTCATTGTCGAAAACGGCGGCGCGGTGTTTGTCCCTCATGGCCTCTTCGATTTCCCCTTGGAACGAATGCGAACCAGATCTCCATACCAGGTCATCGAGTTGGGCCTGCCCTATCACATGCTGCGGGATGTCCTGAAACAAATTGAAGATGCGATTGAAACGCCATTACAAGGCTTTGGCGACCTGTCGGTCGAATCCATCATGCAGGCGACGGGCCTCCCACGTGCCGACGCCATCCTCGCCAAACAGCGTGAATACGACGAGCCCTATCTCCTGCAAGGCCCACAGACGCTCATCGAGGAGGTCTGCCGGCAAATCGTCACCCGGGGACTTCGATGGACAAAGGGGGGACGGCTCTTTCATCTGATGGGAGAGAACGATAAGGGAGCGGCTGCGTCCGTGCTCCTTCGCTGCTACCACCGCCAACAACGATTGAGCGGAGAGACGGACCGGATTGAAACGGTCGGGATCGGGGACAGCATCAACGATGCCCCCCTGCTCGCCATGGTGGATTACCCAATTCTTGTCCAGAAACCAGACGGATCCTATGACCCTGACATACACCTGTCAGGGATGATCCGCGCGCCCGGCATCGGGCCGGTAGGGTGGAATGAGGCGGTCCTCGACATCTTGGCTCAAGTCACGTGAGGGATCACCTGCCGCCACCGCGCAAGAATACGACTCCTCAACCGGGCTTCTTCGTCGCAAATACCGTGGCGTCGCAGGCCAGATACTTGATCTGCTTCATGGGAATGATGAGCACTTCCTTCGCTGAATCGACCTCTAACACTTCCATATCGTCACTGATGGTATGACGAATCGCATCCTTCACCAGTAACTCCTGATTGTCGACAAACACAATTTTTACCCAATATTGCACCGTACCGCTCCTTTGTTACGAGGTCACACCAATTTTTCCGAACGTTTCGCTACCGGTTTCACCGAGGAGGTCCATGTTCATCGACACAGCCCCCTTCCACACAAGTGACTCTGCGGTTGTTGGGAACCATATATGAGAGTGAGGTCCGCGGGGCACGACCTGCGCTGATCAACGCGATTCTTCCGAGTGATTATACTGATCGCCTTGCCGACGTGGCAACTTGCATGAACCTTCACACGTTGCGTAGAGTACAAAGATGATCACTCACCCTCCTGATTCATCACAGGGACATAGACCCATGGCACGACCACCCGCAACCCGATCCGCGACATTGTTGTGTATACTCTGTCTCTCTGGTGGGGTTGCGCTGGTCGTGGTCAATATGGTGGCCGCCCAAGTAATCGGCAATGAAGCAGAAATGGATCGATTACAGGGAAAGGCCGAGGAGGCGATGGCAAACGAGGATCCGGAAGGCGCCGCCATGAACATGGGACGCGCGGCACTCATGGCCAAAGTCCTTGCCAAAACCTATCAGGAAGATGTCTCAGCCGTTCGTCTGTTCCAAGGCGCCGAGACCCTGTTTCGTTCACAGGAACATAGCTATCGAGCCATGGCTCTCTTTCGCCTGGCAGGAGGCCAACTGCCCGCCTCTTCGGGAGTCTGCGGAATCCTCTCACTCGCCCAACAGAGCCTCCAGCAGGCACTCACAACGCTCAATCACGGGAAGAACGCACCAGGCCCAGTCGCAACGAAAGCCACCCAACTCCGTGAGGCCGCCACTGACTGGGTGACCGTCATCGACTCGCTGATCGCCGACTATCAGTGCCGCTAACACCTGCCTCTTCTGCCCACTCTGATCTCAGCACTGAGCACGTCCCCGAACTAGTCTTCTTCCGGGTTAATGATATGCAGGCCAGCAGAACGACAGGCCGTCAACAATTGCTGATCGGCACTGACGACAGTCAAGCGTAACGGCTTGAGTTCCAACGCCAGCGCCAAATGCAAGACCTGTGGTGAGCGAAGGGCCGGATACTCCAGGGCAATCTCTTTGGTCGCCAAATACGTCTGCATCGTCGGGGCGATGAACTGGAAGAGACCCTCCTGCGACTCTTTCTCGAACTTATGAATCACCGAGTAACAATCATCCCGGGTGATGTCTCCGTGGTGGGCTCGATTCGAGAATGCCGTATAAAAATCGGTCACGGACCACGTTGGCACAATCGCGACCATGCCCCGCTTCACCATCAGCTTGCCGATGATGCGTGTGCCGCGCTCCATGCTGTACCGTTTCACCAAAGCCGTTGAGTCGAAATAGTAGTACGGCATGCGATCAGACCCTCCCCTTCAGAATGATGGCCGCCAAGGGGCCCGGCATTTTCGAGAGCCGATCTTGGATTTCATCCAGCGGCAACTCGTCATACCCCTCTTTCCGAAACTTATCGGCCAGATTTCCCTGGTTGAACGACGCGGTGTCGTTCTTGAGGCGATCGCCAATCCGGCGCTTCGCCAAACGGCTGGGGACTCGCTGATGTGTGACCGTCAACCCGCGGCCGCGGCTCCGTGGTGCACGAGTGGTTGTCTGTCCTGCTCCTGATTTCGATTTGGCCATACCCTCCCTCTCTCTCTGAATTAGTGGGGTGCTGACGCCGGCATAGAGACCTGCCCGTCCCGCGGACATCCCGCAAGCTGGCTTGATAATGCCGGCAATTCCGCCTCTCCATACACATGCGCCGCAATGGCCTTCGCCACATCGGCAGAAAACTCATGCTGCATGACACGCACAACTTTGGCTGTCGCCTCACGCTCAGACAAATGGCCTTCCTTCCCACCCTTTGACAAAGCGCCGACCACTCGCTGGCTGGCGACATCCACAACTTCGAAATCGCTACACCAACGCACGAACTTGAACTGCGGATCGCGCACGTCGATGGGCCATACCCGCACCACGCCCCTCACCAGCAGCTCCGGAGATGGTCCGTTGGTATCGCCGCCCATCGATCGATCTCCACCCCCAGAACGACTCGTGACCTGCAATCCTTCCTTCAACAGACCCTCCGTCAAGGCACGTTGAACCGGTTCAGCCTGATCGCCGGTCACCGCCACTGCGACCACAAGATTCGTCGCGAGGAATTGTTCGAGCTCTCGCGTGAGCTCGCTCACGTGGTAGGCCGCGGCTGTCCCCTGCCCACTCGGGCGAATCACACGGAGGTCGGCATTATAGGTCTCACGCAGCACCAGATTTCTGGCAGCCCGTCTTAATGCTCTGGCTTTGGCCAACTTATCAGAGGGGCGGTGAGCCGCACCGACATCGTCTCCGATCGATCGATCCAGCTCGGTGATCTTTTCCATGAACGAGGCCTCTGCCTGCGACCGCTGCATCCCCGCTAAGGCATAGTGAAGGCCGCTGTGCCCATCGACCCACCGGTCAACGACCTTGACGTTCTCCAACACTTTGTCGGTCGATACACTCGTCAGATTGTCGAGGGTCAGACGCCGTTCAGCGTTGCTGTGCCCCCGCTGTTCAATCAGCAAATACGACTCCCAATCTTTGGCTTGCGCACTCACCTCGGCTTTAAAAATCCTGGCCACTGCGGCATAGGCGCGATCTTCAGCTGTCGCACGATTTTCCGCCTGTCCCACACCCAAAAGATATTGTCCGGACGGATAGGCCGTACTCACCCCGTCGACCCAGTCTGGCTTCGCGTGCTCTCCAAACCAGGAACAACCGGAGAGCGCACACAACGCGATCAGCGCCATTCCGATCCGGCTCACGAATGACGATCCGTCTCTCATGGCATCACCCGTTGGATCACGACTGCGGTCTCGCCAGGCCCGAGAGACAGGGTCCGCAAGGTTTCAGGCTTCATCGGATCAAGGGGCCCACTCGCTGAATGCTGCACCTGATAGCGACCAGCAGGAACCCAGACCCGCGCAAGATGGATTTCATCGGGCAATGTCTGCCAGCTCCGCTTGTCGGCTTCTTCGGATGCCACGGCCAGTCCTTTCGTCAACAGTCCGACGAGCAGGCCCACCCAAGGCGCCGCATCCTTTCCCGCTGCCTGCTGCGCCCCTCTCGTCGCTCCCTCGGCCAGGGCGAACTTCGTGGCAGCACGGGCAAGGGACTTGACGGTGATGCCGGCCATTCGTTCCGACAGCGCTTTATCTGCTTGTGCCGTCACGTTATGCGCCAACTCCGTGTTCACCGTCACCCGCGAACCATTGTCTGAAATCAGATTGACGGTATCAACCCTCACGTGCGTCTTCTGTGGAACGAGCCTTGGTAAGGCCACGCGAACGACGCGGCCATTCAGTCCATACAAAACCGTGTCCACCCCTCGATTGGATTGCCGATTCGACTGCGAAATTCCGCGATTCAGCAGCACCAACTGGAGGGCATCGAGACTGATCGGTAGATCGAGAAACTGATCCTCCTTGTGTGGCGCGCGGCCATTATAGCTGATCACAACCACTTGAGCGAGTTGTTGCAACGCCTGACTGCTCTCCCATCTCGTCTCGGGAAAAGCCTGTTGGTACTCGGCCAGCTCTTGCGTGAAGTGCAGCGCCTCGGCCGTTCGGAGCAGATCGGCCCGCAGCTGAGAGGGAACCGCCGTATGGGACCATGCGCGGGTCGCATCAAGAGTCTCGTATGCCTTCCGATAGGCAATAAACGCATTATTCACATCCCCGGTGCTCTCATACAGAATGCCGGTCAGATAGCGGGCGAAACCGTCATCCCGATAGGCATTCTTCTCCTTGGTCCGATCCGACAGGACGTTGAGCCGATGATCGATACGCCGGGCCTCGACCAGCGCATCCTGCCACTGGCCAACCGTCGCATAATTGAGGGCCTTCAAGACATTGATGAGCACCTGCTCATAGGGATCACCCTCATAGGGTAATGCCGTATCGTTCGTCATGAACGCGAGCGTCTCCGTTCGAATCCTCCTCGTGTAGAGGCGATCAACCTCATCCTCTGCCTGTTCGAGCACCGCATTACTCTGCTGATACTCGCCGGCAAGTTGAAGCGTCATGCCTCGGTCCATTCCGTAGAGCACTCGGCTTTTCGCCCCATAGTCTTTCTCTGCTGCAGCGACAATGGCATCGGCGCCCTTGGGGTCGTGGGCGCGAAGACTCGTTTCAATGAGGAGATACCGATTGACCGAGGGACCGCAGCCGGCCAGCAGCGACAAGGCCACCAAAGCCGCAAGAGACTGAAAGAAAATAAAAAAGCCCCACCGTGCCTGAAGAAGGGCGGTGGGGCGTGAGGCAAGAGAGCTCAACGGAGGTTGTGGAGCCTAAAAAATGGAACGTTTCTTTTCGACAACTTTCTTGATCTTCTTCTGGCCGTACCAGACCTTGGCATTGCTCTCCAAATCTACCATCTGGAGATCGACCTGGTAGAACACCGCCTTCGTCCCATCAGCCTCGTCGAGAATCGTGGCAATGTTGCCCTTCATCATGTAATCGGCACCGATCTCTTTTCCCGGCGCTTTCTGCGTATCCTCGCGCGCATACATCGCCTGCTCTTTGCGCTCGGTGCGCAATTCGTCGCGATCGCCCTTTCCAGCCACAAACGTCACTTTTTGGGAATTCGTGAGCTCACGTTCAAGATCGGTCACAAATGTGTTGACGTTGATATGTTCGTGGCTGCTGTTCTGAATGGCCCCGACGACCACGACCGGTTGGCGATGTTTCGAACTGGCAAAATTATTGAGCCAGGGATACTCCAACGCCTCTTTGACCATGGATTCCGCAACAATTCTGGAATCGGTATCGTTCCACCGCCCGCTCAGATCCGTGACGACCCCGGAATCGACCCTGGTAATTTTCGTTTCCTGGGCACAACCGGCCAACAACAGCACCGCCAGCGCCATGACCCCGATTCGTCCACGATCCATCACGATCACGCGATACCTCCTCGCACATGCAGCCATTGGCAATCGATGAGTTAGAGCCCTTACTTCGGCGCTCGTTTATCTTCTTCCTTCTCGAGCCGATCGAAAAGCTTATCGGCATTCTTCCTGACATACTCGCGAACCTGCGCGTTCAATTCCTTCGCCTTCTCAAGGTTATCCTTCATCTCCTCGAGATTCAGCTTGGTCAACACGTAGTAGGTGTTCGTTTTCTCGTCCTTGTACCGCTCAATGGGACGCACACCGCTGAGCGTCGTCGTCGTCACCGTCTTAATGGCCCGCTCGACATTCTGCTCTTCCGTGTTCTTCGTAAAGTCTCCAGCCGTCGTGGAGGCCGCATAGTCGCGCATCAGATAGCCGGTATAAGTTTCAAAGGTCTTGGCGATTTCAGCTCTGGCACGATTTTCAGCGGTGTCCCAGGCCAGAGGCTCGTTCCGAACACCGGCTACGGACCCGACGCCATAAAAGGCTTTACTATCTTTCTCGTTAAAGGCTCCAGACCCTTGCTGGACCCACTTCGGAGGCCCGCCGCAAGCAACAAGTCCGATCATCAGGGCAACAGCGACTCCCCCCCCGACTAGCCCCGACCTGAATCCCAGTACCCTATTCATACCCATGCCTCCTTGGTGATGATCTGGACGGTGCAACAGCACGTGACAGCGGCAGATGCCAGCGACAAACGTTCGAGAATCCAAACAAAATCATGCTAACATGCACCCCTACCTCAGTCAACGCAACAGGCGGCCAATGGTTGACCGTCTCAATGCTCTCTGTAAGGAGGATCCTCGTGGCAGACATTCAGATCAATGACGGTATCATTAAGATTATGAACATGGAAGTACAAGATCCCAAAGCAGCCGCGGTCCTTGCCGAATACCCTCAAGTCCGCTGGGCAGAAATTACGCGGAAAGCGGTCAAGATCGGACTGGGGTATCTCAAGGGAGGAGAAAAACCCTAAGGCTTGGCAGATGGTACGACAGGAGCAATGGGTGTTGACGGTACAACCGCAGCTCGGGCACGGGCATGACTCCCTCCGAGTTCGAGATAGCGCGTGAAGGCCTCGACTGATTTGGCCTGATCTTTCATCTCGTCCGCATAGAGAATCCCCAACGAGAAATAGACATCTACATAGTTGGGATTAACCACCAGCGCCGCCTGCATTGCGCGCTCGGCCTCGGCATACTGCCCGCGTTTTTCGTGAATCAACCCAAGCGTGTACTGAGAGTCCGGGTTCTTCGGCGCATACTGTACCGCCAGCTTCGCCGCCGATAACGCGGCATCAAGGTTCGGTATCACTTCTAACAACACATAACTCTTGAGCACATAGGCATCGCCGAACGTGGGGTCGTATTCCAAGGCTTTGTTCAGTCGCTCCAGCGCTTCCTCCGCCAACTTCCCGGTTTGGAGCAATGCAAACGCCTGTTCATACTGCGTCTTTGCGGCCTGCCGTTGTTCAGCCTGAGACTGAGGCCCTGCCCCTGCGACAAAAGCGGCCTTTCGCCCCTCGATCAATACCGTATCCCCGTCCCCTTCAAGCTGTGCAAAGAGAGGATGCTGAGCACCCTTCGACCGCTCCACAACTTGTTGTCTCACATAGTCCCCAACTTCGGAAGCCATGAGCCAGCCATTCTTATTGCCATCTGCCAGGCCACTCAGTCCATTCACCAGCGCCTGCACGAAGACACTCTTCCCATTCTCCTGACTCAGGGGCTCTCCCTTATCGCCCGCCGTCAAGAGCTGCACCGCTCGCCGCTCCGTATCGTCTTCCGGGGCCAAGCGCCCTTCAAGGGAGAGGGACTGAGCCGTGCTCACCTCCCACCCGCGAACCGCCGCGTTCACGAGGAAGAGCGTATGCTTAGACGCACTCCGCCGGCTGAATTCTTTGAGCTGCTCAAACGTCACGGATTTGGACACGTTCCCGATCTGCGCATCCCAAGGCACGAGATACCCCAGTTCCTTGCCGTCAAGATCTTGCGTCATCCCGGCATGACCGACGAAATAAAGCACAAGCCGATCATGCCGACCGACCTTGCGGGGCAAAAAATCGGAGAGCGTCTGCTGCAGGCGGCGAAAACTCACATCCTTGTCGTAGAGCTCCACGACTTCGTCGAAGCCTAATTGGCGGAAGGATTGGGCCACGGACTTGGCATCTTCAATCGCACCGGGAACCTTCGGAGCCAGAAGATAGTTCTCCACCCCGATGATAATGGCCCACGACTTGTAGTAAAGCCCTTCCGGCTTTCCCAGTTGGGCAGAAGCCGATGGCAGACAGACCATTGCGAGTAGCAAGCAAGAAAGAAACGCGAGAAGGAAGTGCCGCGGTGCTCGGGAAACGATAGGCAACATCAATTAAGCCAGCCTCGTGTATAACGCAGAATAAATTCAGCCTACTCTCGCCTCTGCGCGACTGTCAAGAAACGGAGCACCGCAACAGCAATCGCGGCTGTAGTTGAGTTCCCCCTGGCCCTCCAGCATAATATCGAGGCTGTCTGTCCGTCGTTCGTGAAGCGTCGTTCGTATCTCATCGCAAACCCAGATGAGAACTTTTGCGAGATACGCTTCACGCTTCTCGGGTTTCGAGCACGATGCTGGCGGACTTTTTCAGCATCCAGCTAAAGGAGTGATCCCAACTATGTCAGAGAACATCGATACCCTCCTCAAGGAAAGCCGTGTGTATCAGCCGACCGCTCAGACCAAAGCCGCGGCCCATGTTCAAGACTACGACAGCGCATACAAGAAATCGATTGCCGACCCTGAAGGTTTCTGGAGCAACGTCGCCAAGGAACTGGAGTGGTTCTCTCCCTGGACCAAGGTCCTGGAATGGAACTATCCCTGGGCCAAGTGGTTCGTCGGCGCCACCTGCAACATTGCCTATAACTGTCTCGATCGTCACGTCAAAACCTGGCGTAAGAACAAGGTCGCCATCATCTGGGTGGGTGAGCAGGACCAGGAACGGGTCATCACCTATGGGGAACTCTATCGACAGGTCAATCGCTGCGCGAATGCGCTCAAGAAACTAGGGATTACGAAGAGTGACCGGGTCACAATCTACCTGCCGAAAGTCCCCGAGCAGATCGTCGCGATGCTCGCCTGTGCCCGCATCGGTGCCATTCATAGTGTGGTCTATTCGGGATTCAGTGCCCCGGCCCTCGCGAACCGCATTCAAGATGCCGAGGCCAAGCTGGTCATTACGGCCGACGTGGGATATGACCGGGGAAAAGTCCTGAACCTCAAGACGGTGGTCGACCAAGCCGTCGCCAACTCCCCCACCGTTGAGCGAGTCGTGGTGCTGCGAAGACAGACCCCAGGAGTCGCGCTGGCTTCGCCGAAAGAAATTGATTGGCACGACTGGCTGAAGAACGAGAAGGCGGTCTGTGAAGCCGAGCATCTGGATGCCGAACATCCCCTCTATATCCTGTATACCTCCGGCACCACCGGCAAACCCAAGGGCGTGGTCCATGTTCATGGCGGCTACATGGTCGGGACCTACATCACGACGAAGTACGTCTTCGACCTGAAAGAAGACGATGTCTATTTCTGCGTCGCCGATCCTGGCTGGGTCACCGGCCATAGTTATATTGTGTACGGCCCCCTCCTGAACGGCGCCACGATCCTCACGGCAGAGGGCAAGCCTGACTATCCAACACCAGGCCGCTGGTGGGATCTCATCGAACGCTACGGCGTCTCGATTTTCTATACGACCCCCACCGCCATTCGCCTGCTCATGCGATATGGGGAAGACTGGCCCAAGAAATACGACCTCTCCAGCCTCCGCATCTTAGGCAGCGTGGGCGAACCGATCAATCCGGAGGCCTGGGAATGGTTCCATCGCGCAAGCGGTGGGGACAAACCGATCATGGATACCTGGTGGCAGACCGAGACAGGATCGATCATGATTACACCACTGCCGACCGTCCCGTTGAAGCCAGGCTCAGCCACCAGACCCTTCCTCGGCATCGAAGCCGATGTCGTGGACAGCGCAGGCAACAGCCTCCCCGCCAACGCCGGCGGTTTCGCCGTGATCAAGAAGCCCTGGCCCGCGATGATGCGGACCATCTACAAAGATCCGGAACGCTACAAGACCTATTGGAACACGATCCCGAACTGCTACAGCGCCGGCGACATCTGCCACAAAGATGAAGACGGCTACATGTGGTTCATGGGCCGTGCCGATGACGTGATCAAAGTGGCCGGTAACCGGCTCGGCACCGCCGAAGTAGAAAGCGCGCTAGTCAGCCATCATGCGGTGGCTGAGGCGGCAGTCATCGGCAAACCGCACAAGCTCGTCGGCGAGTCCATCAAGGCTTTCATCATTTTGAAACAGGGGGAAGTGGAAAGCCCGGCACTGATCCAGTCGATCAAGGATCAAGTGATGAAAGAGTTGGGGAAAATCGCCGTGCCGTCTGAAATCGACATCGTCCCCTCGCTCCCAAAAACCCGGTCCGGAAAAATCATGCGGCGGGTGCTCAAAGCCAAGGAACTCGGACAAGATCTTGGCGATATCTCGACGATCGAAGATTGATTCAACCGGCTTCAAGACCGGTGATCGATGAGACGTCTGCGCGCTCTGCGAAGAGATCGGAGGCCGGTCATGAACACAGCGAGAAGTTCCAGCATCACGGTTGCAATTGGAGTACTGGCAACCTTCCTGGTCGCGACGAGCCCAGCCGGCATATGGGCAGCCGAACCAGGCAAGCAGGAAACGAAAGCAAAAAAACAGTCTCAGCCCCAGACCGTTCTAAATGCCAAAAAGTCGACCACCCCGAAATTTGCGTCGGCGGAGACGGCGGGGAAAGCCCAATCCTGTTACGGTGAGGCACCAAGGCTCGATACACTCACGCCTGACGAAGGGAAGGCCGGTGACAAGGTCACCATCACCGGAACCAGCTTCGGCACAGCAGCCTGCTTGCGGAGCGTCTCCTTCGGCCCCGGTCATCCAGCGCAGTTTCAACAGACCAACGACAGCATTACGACGACTGTGCCGAGCGGTGGAAAGAAGGGCCTGGTCCTCCTCACCGTCACCACCGCCTCGGGAGAAAACTCGAAGCCGTTCCTGGTGAAATAGAGAAGAGCGGGGGCCAGCCAGACCATCCTTCTTGCTCGCAGAACGCGCACGATGAAACTGTGCTCGTCCGATGCGCGCAGCTGGTCCCCTTAGGGCGAAGTGGAAGAATCAGAAGACCCTCGCATGGGCTGTTGGTACGTCCCGGCATGCAAATGGGTAAGCGGGTAACACGGAGAAATACGGTGGGAGACCATGCTAGTCCACCCTCAAAGAGAAGGTAAAAGAGCAATGCTCGTTCGACGCGCGTACTTGAGGATCGACCAGGCTGACCGGTGGAGAGAAACAAGAGAGAGAGGGAAAGGGATGAGGACACGTCGGACATGAAACGTAAGCCGGGCGAACCGATCTATCTCAAGCGGCATATGCTAGGCCTTGCCTTGGCTCTACTTGCCTCTTTTCTATTGCCGCTCCTCTATCACCGCTATATCCAGCAACTGAGTTTTTCTACCCGCTTCATCGCCGGCCTGTTCATTGCCGCAACTGGAGCCATCGCGCTGTACTTCACCTACCGGGCCTCGGCCAAAAATGAACCGTGAACGGTGAGGCGTGAAATGTGAAATATAGAACTACCGAGTGCTGTTTCCCTAAACCCCTCACGTCTTACGTTTTACGCCTAACGCCCCTTATGCTCAGGCTTTTGATGTGTCCACACGAGAGGATTAATCGCGTCGGCAAGGTAGGCCTGCCCGAATCCCAGGACCAGATGCGCGTCCTGGAGCCGCAGTTCCCAGAGTGAGAAGTCCGCAAAACCAAACATCATGGCCGACTGGGGGCAACGCGCCAGATACCGCTCTTTTACTTCCGCATAATTCGGTGCACCAGCATTCAGCAACACCGCCTCACCCTGAAGATTCATCCGCCTGAGGGCCAAGGGGTTCTTCTCCGGCCGATCCGGTTCCGAGATGAACAGCCCCACACGGGCATCCTGCAACAGGTGTCCGGTATGCAACGCCAAGCGGCTCACATGAATATAGGCGCGTGTCCAGTGTTCACCAAAGACATACGGCACATGCGACCCAAACGGCCATCCATTTCTGAGCGTCAGCAGAACCCCTGTGCGGGCCTCCTCAGCCAGTTTGGCCCAAGCAGCTTGAACCTCCTGATTCGACAAAGCCTCAGACATTGCCATAGCGACACCCTCCTTCCGGCTAAGGGATGATGGTGGTCCGAGCCTATCACCCTCTGAGGAGTAGAAACCAGAATCGCACTTCCTGTATCCTGTGGCATAGACCTGCAACTCTCTGCCTTGGAGGTAACTGATGAAACCTATCAGCAGCTTCGCAAAACACATAGGGTTACTGCTCATGCTGTTGCTGCTCGTGAGCGTTGGCTGTGCAACCCCTTCGAAGCAACAGCCGACAACCATAGGACCGCATTGCAGCATCGCATGGGATAAGACGACCGACCCGAAGGTCACCGGGTATCAGCTCACAGTGACCGGCCAGAGCAAGCAGGCGAAGAAAACAGTGCGGTTCATCCCCGCAAATACCACAACGGTGTCCTGCAAAGACGCTGGCGCCAACCATGAAGGACTGTGGGACGTGACAGTTCAATCCTGTTACGACAAATCAACCTGTGGCCCCCCCACCGAGACCGCACACATGCATATCACTGCAAAGTAAGAAACCGGGGCTGAATCTGGTTGGTTTGGTTTTTTTGGTTCGATGAACGAAACAAACTAGACAAACCAAATGAACCAAAAAAACTGGCCTCGTCTCGCCAGTCTCGCTCGTTTCACCTTTCACGGCTTACGTCTCACGTCCTTTCAAGGCTGAGTGTTTTCTCCACACAAAAAGAGTATCCTTCGAGACTACGGGACGTGTGAAAACTAAGCGCCAGTGCTAGGACTAACGGGAGATGGTCGAGTCGCTGAGGGGAGGGAGCTACACACCCTCTCGCATGGCATCATGCTCCAATGAGACATCACGCAGTAGGAGGACACCAGATGAAGAACACATGGATCGCATTAGGACTGTGTTTGTCAGTTATCATTGCAGGCTGTGCGAGTGAGCAGGCCGAAATCAAAGAGGACCGGCTGACCGTCGGGAAGGTCCAGGGAGAGATCAAAGTAGGCATGGCGGCCTCTCAGGTCGCGGAACTCCTCGGATCGCCGAATATCGTGACGACGGATGAGAAACGCCGTGAGGTCTGGATGTATGACAAGGTTTCGACCGACCGGGTTGACACATCCAGCTCTTCCTTTGGGGGCATCATCATCTTGGGCGGCAGCTCGCGCAGCAGTTCCAGCTCACAGCGGCAGCGCACCCTGACCATCATCATCAAGTACGACGAAGAGAAGAAGGTTCGCGATTTTGCCTACAACTCCACACAGTTCTGAGCGGACGGGAGCCTGCCTGATCTCGCTCGTGCTGCTGACTGGGTGTGTCACTCACACGGATCCAGCCGAGTTGTTTCAGTTGACGGCGGAAACCTCCAAGCACCGAGCAATGCAGACCCGGTTCTTTGAAACGCCCAACGAAAAGGAACTACTGTCGGCGTCGGCTGCAGTGCTCCAAGACCTCGGCTTTCAAGTCGAGGAGAGCGTGCGCGAGGTCGGGTTTCTGCGGGCAACGAAAGAGCGCAGCGCACGGGAATACGGTCAATATATCCAACGGGCTCTACTCGTGATCCTCTCACTTGGAAAACTGCTCAACCCGGTGGATCTACACCAAAAGATCGCAGCGGGCTTGATCAGCAGGCCGCTCAATCAAGCAGCCACCAGGCAGGAAGTGCGTATCGTGTTCTACCGCGTCGTATGGAAAGGCGACGGACAAGCCGATCGCCAATATATTCCACCGGGCCAACAGCATATGGAAATGATCCGGGACCCTGAAGTCTACCAGCAATTTTTCGCCAAACTCTCCAAAGCCGTGTTCCTGGAAGCGCATACCATATGATCGAGCGAAGAAGAGGGTCTATGACCGACAAACGATGCGTATGGGGAGGCATGGTCATAGTCGGAAGCCTCCTGCTCTACGGCTGTTCCACACCGCAAACTCCGCAGGATCTCCTGGTGCCGACCGACGCGCAACTCAAGATCCGCAGCATCCAGACGCGCACCTTTGACGTCAAAGACCGGAACGCCGCCATACGCGGAGTGATCGCATCGCTGCAAGACCTCGGGTTCATTATCGAGCGGGCCAACGAACCGCTCGGGCTCGTGACGGCCGCGCGATTCGCCGAGCCCAACTATTACGACGTCATCAGCGTCACCGTCACCGTTCGCCAGGACACGAAGGATCGTCTGACCATCCGCGCGAATGCCATCTACAACAACAAGCCCATCGACGACCCCAAGGTGTACCAGAATTTCTTTGCATCCCTCGAACGCTCGCTGTTTCTGACGAAGGAGTAAGGATTCGCACCATGGCGCCCCTAGCCCTGAGACATACCGCCACGCGTGGCGCTGTGGGCGCCGTGCTCTTCTGCGCGCTCCTGATTCAGGGTTGTTCCCCCTACGAATCGCGGCACCAGAACCAATGGAACTCGCGGGAGCAGATCTGGCTGTCGGAAACGAGCCAGCTCAAAGTCCGGGCTGCACAAACGCGAGGGTTTGATACCACGGACCGGCGGCGGATGTTCGAATCCATCATTGCCACCATGCAGGACCTGGACTTTACGGTGGAAGTGCTGGATGAAGAACTGGGGATCGTCTCCGGGAAGAAATTTATCGAGATCGAACAACCCTACGGCACAGACCCATCCTATCTCCTGTATCGCCCGGATACACTTCTCCTCCTTACACGCAATTTTAATACGTGGGGCCCATTCCAGCACCGCAGCAATCTCGTGCGCTTCACCGCCACGATCCGCACCCGCGGAGAATCCCAACTCATCGTCCGGGCCAGCGCACAATTTTACCTACAACCCGTCGAAGAACCGGGCCCATACCAACAATTCTTCCGCGCACTGGAACAAGCGCTCTTTCTACAGGGCCAGTCGGTGGAATAACTCGCATACCGTCATTCCCCAGCAGCGATCAGTTTCTGCTCGTCTATGTTGTTCGCTTGGTCTCTCTGGTCTGTTCGGTTCAATGCACCAGATAAACCAGCCCTCTCACGATTCACGTTTCACCCCCATTGCCCCGTGCTCCGCGCCTCCAACCTCTAACTTTTCCGATTCGCCCCGCCGTCTACGCCTCCTGCATACGCACGAACGCGCGCGCGGAGATCAGGTCCTGCCTGGTGCAGAGCTGCTTTTCACGCAACAGATGCTCCAACGCCGCAATCCGGGCCGTCATCTCCGGCAGCACAATATCAACCTGCTCCCGCAGGTCCTGCAGCCGGCGACTCAGCCCCGAATCCTCTCGCTTCGCAGCCGGTCCCTTCTTCTCTCGACCAACCACTCGACCTTGCACCCGCTTCCGTGAAACGATCCTCTTGGTTGACATGGCTCCCTCCAGATTGAGAATCCTCAACAAACCGGCTTTGCAGGGACGGTCACATACGACACAAAACCTTCTCCGTCACCCATAATACACTGGTACAACTGCACCAGCACCGGGAAGTATACTCATCCAATCAAACGGGCAATACCTCACCCTTCCATCCCATCTCATACCCCCATCATTCATCGCTGAGTCTGTGTCTTGGTTGGTTCGGCTTCTTTGGCTTGAGGAACAAGGCAAGCCGAATAAACCAGCCTCGCCCGCTTCAAACCCCCTAAGCGAATGTCGCCCCCGCCCTCTGTCAGGAGGCAAAAACAGCATAAACCCTATGAATTTTTACTCTTGACACCTGAGTAATATTTCAAAAGCTGTGCATAAGTCAGGTCTCTCGTGCGACACCCCACATTCAGACTGCCGCTTCAAGCATGAAATCAATCGATCCTAAAAAAAGTCCCACAGCTGGTATTAAAACGGCTGAAATACCCGTCAAGCCACAAAATGTTGGGGGTCCGTTCTGTGGGCCACAATGCCTATTTTTCAGGCAATCAGCTCGCAACTCTCTCCGCATCAGTCATTTCGCAACGAAAAGGGTGTTTGTCCACAGAGTTGTCCACAGAAGTTGGGGAACCGAACATTGAAGCCATCTGCACTTAATGGAGTAGAGCTGAGGTAGAAGTTTTCTCAAGCTGGTTAAAACTACTGCCAGCGATCCAGGATCGACGATCAACCTGTCTAAAACAATGAGCGAATTACCCACAGATAGCCGCTCGCGGCCATCGGAACAAAGGTGAAGAGCACACTCGACTCGTCAGCTATCGGCCATCAGCGCTTCGTTCCTGCCATCAGCCGTACGCTATACACCATAAGCTCCTTGCTCCTCCCCCTCGTTTCACCTTTCATGTCTTACGTTTCACGCCTCAGAAAGGCAGGATGATTTATCCAGGGGAAAACGGTATTCTTTCCAGCGAGCGAGTACCAAGAGCGGCACCGCCTCAATAAGTGTTAGTAGTGAGAAGGAAGGGAATCCATGAGTTCGACCACAGGCACGACCACAGCACGTCAATTTAAGAAGCTCCTTTTGTCGGAGCAGCTCGAATTCATTTGCGAGGCGCACAATGGCCTCAGCGCAAAAATCGTTCAAGAGGCCGGCTTTAAAGGCATCTGGGGCAGCGGTCTCTCCATTTCCGCACAATTCGGCGTCCGTGACAACAACGAAGCCAGCTGGACCCAGGTGCTGGAGACCCTGGAATTTATGTCCGACGCCACCACGATTCCCATTCTCCTCGATGGCGACACGGGATACGGCAACTTCAATAATATGCAGCGCCTAGTCCGCAAACTCGAACAACGCAAAATCGCCGCGGTCTGTATCGAAGACAAACTCTTCCCCAAGACGAATAGTTTCATCAAGGGGGACGCCCAACCCATGGCG
>CXWL01102941.1_pt1 | contig 28631 bp, 28 predicted proteins | sample 590931 | NCBI WGS metagenome assembly CXWL01 (sample SAMEA3498368, study PRJEB10139) | groundwater metagenome | biome: water well; material: biofilm material | place: Germany | collected 2015-04-27 | reverse complement strand
AAGAAGCCGTTGATGTCCGTATTATTAGCGCCACCCATAAAAACTTGAGTGAGATGATGGATGCTGGCTTGTTTAGGCAAGACTTATATTACCGGCTCAACGTGATTCAGCTCAAAATGCCTGCTTTGCGTGATCGCCCGGATGACATTCCTTTATTGGCTAATCTATTGATGGTAAAGCTTTGCGCTGGCCTAAATATTCCAATACCGCAGATTGATAATACAACACAATCATATATATCAAAATTACAATTCCCAGGCAATGTACGTGAGTTAGAAAACATGCTGGAGCGCGCTTTGGCGCTTTGCGACGGCCAAACCATCACCATTGACGATTTGCTTCACCAGGATGAGTTAAGGGATGAATTAAGATTAGATAACCGTAAAAAACAGTCAGTTGACCCTGAGCAAACACTAGAAGTAAGCTTGTCTGATTATCTTGAAGATATTGAAAAAAGAGCCATTGTTAATGCACTAACCAAAGCGAATAATAACAAAACGGCCGCTGCTAAATTACTGGGGGTCAGCTTCCGCACCTTACGTTATCGGCTTTCTAAACTAGGTCTGGCAAAAGATGGTGATGCAGACCTGGATAATGATAGTGAAAATAATGAGGCTCAAAATGGCGAGCCTCAACGCGATTCAATTTAGGGTTGCAATTTAGCTTAATACCAACGCCAAATAAGTAATATACATCGCACCATTCACCAACAAATGCCACACTCGAATACCGCCTTTTGCCACCAAATAACGTAGCCAAATCGCCGCAATCAGCGTCATCGCAATTCCCAGCACCACTTCGCTACGCGGCTCCCATGGCGTGAGCATAATACCAATCGCAGGTAATAATGTCCCTTGAAACACCATTGCGCCAGTGATGTTGCCAAATGCCAACGTGTCCTTGCCTTTACGTATCCATAAGATGCTGTTCACTTTTTCAGGTAACTCAGTCGCAATCGGAATAATCAACAAAGATAGCAATAATGCTGAAATCCCAATGATTTGAGCAGCGGCCTCAACGCCGTGAATAAAGCCCTTGGCACCAGCGATGAGCAAGCCCACGCCCAATACAAGCTGTATCACAATCACAATCATATTATTAGGCAAGCCAATTTTGCATAAAAACATATCATTACCCGCCTCGGTGGCATGGCCATCCTCCACCAGTGCTTTTGACGCATGAAGAGTCATCATCACGTAAACAAAATATATCATCACCATGCAGGCACCTATGCCATACCGCACAGCTACCAGGCTGTGTGGCACATACATCGCAATGGCCGCAAATGCAAAAGCGGCAATGAAAAAATTAAGGTCGCGCGTCAAACCTGTACGCTCTGGCCGTAAATGACCTTGCGTACCACGACGCTTCCAAACAGAAATTGCCATCAGCGATATGGACAATGTAGCCAACATCAACGGCGCACCCAATATTGAGCCTACACCAATTTCCTCGTTCGTCGCTACGTTTTGGGTACCCGCAAGCAACGCTAGTAATGGCACCATGGTTTCTGGTAAAGCAGTTCCCACAGCAGCAAATAAAGAACCAGTGACGCCTTCAGATATGCCAAGTTTTTCACCTAAGTGTTCCAGCGCGTTAGTAAACACTTCTGCTGCGATTAAAATCACTATCAGCATGAGGAATAGTTGAAAAAATACCATGTAGTTTTTTCCTTAACTTAATAAATATTTGTGAATGCCGTGATTTTATCGGATTACTGCTATTTATACCTGAAATTTCGCATAAAATTAACAGTTATGAAATCTTATACCATCAATAATGCAGGCTTTGTGACTGACGCACAGTTTATTGCGTCGCCCAATTTTGATGCGAGGCCAAAAAAAGAGTTGAGCTTGATTGTGATACACAACATTAGCCTGCCGCCCGGCCAATATGACGGCAACGGCATTGCTGAATTATTCACCAATCAACTCAACCCTGATGAGCATCCTTATTATGCGGAAATTTACACCCGAAAAGTATCATCTCATTTTCTGATTCGGCGTGACGGTAAGCTCATACAATTTGTATCATGCCTAAACCGTGCATGGCATGCTGGCGCATCAAACTGGCGAGGACGGGAACGCTGTAACGATTTTTCTGTCGGAATAGAGCTTGAAGGATCTGACTTTGATGCATTTGAACCTGCACAATACCTGACACTCAAAATTTTGATAGCCAACCTCATCAGCACCTACCCAATACAGGCTATAGTAGGACATTCTGATATTGCACCAGGCCGTAAAACTGACCCTGGCCCTTATTTTGATTGGGCAAAAATTGATACTATTTAAGAGACGATAACACCTAAATTTATGCAAAAAAACATTCAATTACTCCTCATCGCATTATTTTCAATTATGTTAGTAGCTTGCAGTGCTAAAGACGCAACTGCAGATAAAAACGATAGTGATAAAAAAGGGCCCAAAGCAACGCTAGTCACCATCACGCAAGTTAAAAATCAAGCGGTTGAAGTAACTGAAGAAGCAGTTGGTTCGCTAGAGGGGTTGATAGACCCCACAGTGGCCGCAGAAGTGGCTGCACGAGTTATTAAAGTACATGTAAATCCAGGCCAAGTGGTTAAACAAGGCCAGTTAATTGCGACGCTAGACGCAGCAGATTTTGGTATGCAACGTAATGAAGCACAGGCAGAGGTTGCGCGCATTGAGGCATTGCTAGAAAACCAAGCTAAAACCGTGTCCCGTAATCAGGCCTTAGTGAACAAAAAATTCATCTCTCAAAATGCAGTAGATAACGAAGTGGCGCAACAAAACGTGTTGAAAGAGCAACTCACCGGTGCTAAAGCACGCGTGGGCAGCATTAACCATAGCAGCAGTAAAACAAATATTACTGCCCCTGTCAGCGGCGTGGTGGAGAAAAAACTGGTTGATACTGGCGATTTTGTTCGTATTGGTGACCCCATTGTGCAGATTATTTCCATACAAAGCTTACGTGCGCATTTACCTTTCCCCGAACATATTGGCGTGCAACTCAAACCTGGCCTGAAAGTGCGTTTAACCACACCTACTAGTACCAAGACCGTTGAAACCGTCATTCACGAATTAAAACCAATGATTACAGAAGGCAGTCGCTCCGTGGATGTGATTGCCGATGTAGTGAATGAACCTGGCTGGCAACCTGGCGCCAGCGTGACGGGCTCGGTAATTTTAGGTGAGCAGGCTGCAGCGATGATGGTGCCAGAACAAAGTGTGGTGCTGCGACCAGCAGGTGAAGTGGTATATATAGTGCGCGACAACAAGGCGCAACAAGTGATTGTAAAAACAGGTTTACGCCAAAATGGGTTGGTTGAATTAACAGAAGGCGTGAATGCAAATGACACTGTAATAGTGGATGGTGCTGGATTTTTAACCGATAAAGCGCTGGTTAAAGTGAGTAATGGCAAAACATATAACAACGCTAACAAATAACATGCTCCTTCCCACCTTAAAGGGAAGGTTGGGATGGAGGGATAAAATGGTGCAATGGATCGCGAACTCACCCCACCCTACCCCCTAAAGGGGAGGGGATTAAAATACGCTAAGCTTCCAATACAAGTTATAAAAATAAGCTCAACTTAAAGAATTTAAAACATGACCCTGCCTGAACTCTCCATCAAACGCCACGTTCTTGCCTGGATGTTATCGGGCGTTATTATGCTGTTAGGCATCATTTCGTATCAGCGCATAGGTGTTGATCGCGTTCCTTCCATTGATTTTCCTGTCATTACGGTCAACACCACTTTACGTGGTGCCAATCCTGACGTCGTCGACACCAGCATCACCAGCGTGATTGAATCTGCCATNNATCAGCATTACTTTTGCGCTGAATAAAAACATTGATGTGGCTTATAACGAAGTGCAAGCCAAGGTCAACCAAGTATTAAAGCGCTTACCTGCCGACACCGACCCTCCCACAGTACAGAAAGTAGACACTAATGCCTCCCCTGTGATTTGGCTGGCACTAAGTGGCGATCGCACTATTCAGCAACTCAATTTATACGCGAATAATGTGCTGAAGAAGAAGTTTGAAACCATCAGCGGCGTAGGCGAAGTAACTTTGGGCGGACGCCGAGACCGCGTAATTCGTGTCAACATTTTTCCTGAACGCATGGCGGCTTATAAGCTCACGGCAAATGATTTAATTACGGCGTTTAATCGCGAGCATGTGCAATTGCCAGGTGGCTTTTTAGTCAGCTCACAAGCTGAGCAGTTAATAAAACTTGATCTCGAGTTTCATCATATTAAAGACTTAGCCGAATTAGTCGTGGTAGAGAAAGCTGGCGCACCGATACGCCTAAAAGACATAGCGACACTTGAAGATGGCATTACGGATAGTCGCCAGGTAGCACGCTACAACGGCAAGCCCACAGTTGGCATCGGCATGGTGAAAATTGCCAATGCCAATACAGTAGAAATCATTAAAGAAGTAGAACGCAGGCTTGAAACAGATATTCGCCCTAATTTACCGCCCGGTATGGTGCTTGAAGTCTCTACCAACGATTCTATTTTTATTAACCAGCTCGTCGCTTCGCTTAAAGAACACTTGGTTGAAGGTACGCTGTTTGCTGCGCTCATTGTATTGATTTTCATGCGCTCTTTCAGTTCCACGCTGATGATTTGTTTGGAGATTCCCGTCTCGTTACTTGGTGCAATTGCGGTGATGTATTTTGCGGGCTACACTTTTAACAGTATGACCTTACTAGCCTTGCTCTTGCTCATTGGCGTGGTGGTGGATGATGCCATTGTGGTACGCGAAAGCATATTACGTCACATGTCGGGTGAAGCAGGTACGGGTTTAAATGCGATCAACTTAAATACAGTTAATTGGCAAAACCCGCAAGCGGTTGCTGCATTCCGCACCAAGGCGACCATTATCGGTAGCAACGAGGTCGTGTTTGCCGTGCTGGCCTCCTCAGCATCGCTTGTATGCATATTCGCGCCCGTGATTTTTATGGATGGCATTATCGGCATGTTTTTTAAATCATTTGCCGTAGTCGTGACGTTTGGTGTTCTAGTCTCGCTCCTAGTGTCACTCACGCTAACACCCATGTTGTGTTCGCGCTATCTAAGCGTCACCCACAATGAAAATGTACTTTACAGAGCTGCCGGTCGAGTTTTAAGCAGTCTGGATAGCACTTACAAAAAATTATTAAACATCTCACTCAGTCATCGTGGCTTGGTGTTGTTATTTACCCTCGTCTTCGTTAGCTTTACTGGTTTTTACACACTCAAGCATGTCGAAAAAGACTTTGTGCCAGAAACAGACGAAGGCAGCTTTAGCATTAACGTAAAAACGCCGCTAGGCTCAAGTTTGGATTACACCAATTCACGGCTAAAACTGGTGGAAGCGACTATTGCCAGTCACAAAAATGAAGTGGCGAGTTACTATGCCACCATTGGCTCTGGCTCGCGCGGTCAAGTCAACCAAGGCAATGTCAATGTGCGCTTAAAACCAAAAGAAGAGCGCACCAAAAGCCAGCAAACGCTAATTAAAGACTTAAAAAAAGAATTGAATGCCATTCCTGGCGTGCGCGCAATCCCATCCCCTACTTCCATCGTGCGTGGTCAGCGCTCCGAGAAACTACAGTTCAACCTGACTGGTGCTAACTTGCAAGAGATTGGTCGCATTTCTCAACTCTTGCAGCAAACATTGAGTAGCAATGCGGATATTGGCAAAGTTGACCTGGACGTGCAATTAGATTTGCCGCAACTTAGTATGCGCATAGATCGCGCAAGGGCAGCAACGCTAGGCTTAAGCGCCAATGACATTGCAACCGCCGTGAGCTTGTATGCAGGCGGCATCAATGTGGCTAAATACAATGAAGCCAATGGCGATGGTCAACGTTATGACATCCGCCTAAAAGCGCGTGAAGGTGAGCTGAAGAACGCAGCCGACTTAAGCAAAATTTATCTGCGTAGCAGTACTGGCGAATTAGTGCGGTTAGACGCAGTCGCGAGCTTTAAGAAAGAACTAGGCGCTGCGGTCATCGGTCGCTACGATTTGCAATACGCCGCCAACTTTTACGCCAACCCAAACATGCCGTTAGGTGAAGCAGTAGATTTAGTAAAAGCCACCGCCAGCAAACTGGTTCCCCCTGATTACACGCTCAAATTAACAGGCCAAGCCGAAGAGTTTGGCAAAACTTTAAAGAACATTAAATTTGTATTTTTGCTCGCATTTATATTGCTCTACATGGTGCTGGCAAGCCAATTCAACTCGTTTATCCAGCCTTTTATCATCATGCTCGCCCAACCGCTCGCAATTATTGGCGGGCTGATAGCGTTATTAATCTCAGGCCAGACACTCAATATGTTCTCCATGATTGGCCTGGTATTGCTAATCGGCTTGGTCGCTAAAAACTCGATTCTGCTGGTCGATTTAACCAATCAGCTTGTGGAGAAAGGTGCCAACATCAACGATGCGCTTAAAGAAGCCTGCCCAATCAGGCTTCGCCCGGTAGTCATGACCTCACTCACCATTATTTTAGCCTTACTTCCTGCCGCGCTAGGTTTGGGTGCTGGCAGTGAAACCAACAAACCGCTATCAGTCGCCATTATCGGCGGCATGATCTCATCGACGCTACTTACTTTGGTGGTGGTGCCAACGGCGTATTCGTTGGTGATGGGTGGGCTAGCCAAGTACCATACCAAGAAAAATTGAGGTACTGTATCAACTTGTAAACTTGTATTTTTAGCTATAAATCCTTGCGCTTAATAATTTTAGCCAAATACTCAAACTTCAGCCCAGCCACTTTTACCTGCCATAAATCTGAGCTTTGCGGAAAATCTTGCACCTCGCCCGTGCGGGCGTAACCTAAGCGCTCATAGAAGGNNGCTTCTGCGGCTTTAATCATTTCTGCGCCATAGCCTTTGTTTTGCAGGGTGGGTTTAACGGCTAACATGCCTAACTTGGCGGTATTTTCAAAGTGTTCGCAACAAATGGTGGCGATGATTTGGTCCTTGAGTACGCCTATTAAAATAAACGCGTCTTCTCTTTGAATAATAGCGGCGATTTCTTGCGTGGTGGTGCGTAGGCCATCAATTAAGTCAGCTTCAAATGTCCAACCCGCACGGCTACTTTCACCACGGTAGGCAGAATTGACAAGTTGCGCGATGGCGCTTGCTTCACTGAGTTCGGCTTTATGAAAATGTAACATTATTGTTTTCAGGTGTTTTTCTGAACGAGCTTCTGTACTACCAAGCTTCCCACCATATCGCCTTCAACATTCACCGTGGTACGTAGCGTATCTAACAGCCTGTCAATCGGCAGCAAAATTGCAATGGCCTCGACAGGCAAGCCAACGGACTGCAATACCATGACCATAGTCACCATGCCTGCACTTGGTATGCCTGGTGCGCCCATGGCGGCTATCATGGCGGTGAAGAACACAATAAGTTGCTGTGCCAAATTGAGTTCTATACCGACCAAGTTGGCGACAAATAATGCGGCGGCGGCTTCATACAATGCCGTACCATCCATATTAATAGTGGCACCTAGCGGTATCACAAAACCTGCGATTTCTGGCTTAACGTGTAAACGTTGCGTGGCGCAACGTAAGGTAACAGGGAGTGTGGCAGAGCTTGAACTTGTGGCAAACGCCGTGACTAATGCCTCGCGCGCGCCGCGCCAAAACCATAATGGCGATTTTCTGGCGAATAGATACAAAATGAGCGGAAGTATCACTACGCCGTGCAATAAAAGAGTGCCGACTACAACGCCCACAAACTTGGCTAACGTACTAAGCATTGCAACATCTTGCACAGCGACCAATTTAATAAGCAACGCCATGATACCCATCGGTGCCAGGCGCATCACCCAACCGACAATTTGCATAGTGACTTCCAGCCCTTCTTGTAACAGGGATAATATACTTTTGTAACGTTCGCCACCCATCACTAGTGCAATGCCTAAAATGAGCGCGAACGTGACAACGGCTAGCACATTGCCTTGCGACAAGGCTGTGAATGGGTTTACAAATAGACCGTGCAGAAACTGTGCGAAAAATTCAGGCAAAGGTAACTGTTTAGCCTCAAAATTCTGCATGGCGTGTTCAAACATCGCCAGATGTAAGCCGCTGCCTGGTTTAAAATAAAGGCTGACAGCCATGCCCAGCACAATAGCTATTGCCATGCTGCTAACAAAAAACAGTAAAGTCGTAACCCAAACCCTATGCATTTGTTGGTGTTGCCGCAAATTTGCAATGCCCACGGTGATTGAGCAAAACACCAGCGGAATCAAAATCATTTTGAGCAAGTCAATGAATAGCATGCCGACTAAGCCAGAAGCATATAAGCCACTTTGCACTACTTGATGCTCTGCACCCAGTGCATGAAAATACAGACCAATCGCAACACCAAAAATTGCACCTAATAAAATTTGGATATTGAGGCTGGGTAATTTCATACGTTGAGACCTTTATTTACTCTTTTGTTGCTTTTTGTTTAACTACTTTTTCTTTTACCACTTTGGCAACTTTTGGTTTTGCTACGGCTTTTGCCTTTACAGGCTTTTCAGCCACTTTCTCAGTTTCCACTACGGTAACCTCCTCTGTAGCTACTTTAACTTTCTTTGGCGCTGCTGCCTTTTTTACCGTTGCAGTTTTTTTAGTTGTAGTTTCTTCTACTGGTAGCATGACCTGTTCAGCAACCGCTACTGGCTGAGTTTTCTTCGCTGGCGCACTAGTTGTATCTACTTTTTCAAACACTGCGGCAAAGAAACCATCGGTATGATGTAAATGCGGCAGTAGTTTTAAATATTTTCCCGTGTCTAGTGCAATTTGCTGTTGGCTTAAAATCTCAGCCGCATTGAGTAATTTGAAATCTGGATGTGCTGCCAAAAAGCTTTCTGCTATTTGCTCATTCTCATCGCTAAGCAAGCTACAGGTTGAGTAAATCAAGCGGCCACCTGTCTTGGTAAGCCTGGCAGCGCGCGCCAAAATAGCAGCTTGTTTTTGTGTAAGCTCAGCCAAATCTTGAGGAGTCTGGCGCCATTTAAGGTCTGGATTACGGCGCAGAGTACCTAAACCAGTACATGGCGCATCTACCAACACGCGGTCAAACTTGCCATTTAAGCGTTTAAGTTTAGGGTCATTTTCACTGCTAATACTTTGTGCATTGAGGTTACTTAGCCCAGAGCGCTTTAAGCGTTGCCCCAAACTATGCAAGCGTTTTTCTGACACATCAAATGCATACAATCGACCAGTGTTACGCATTAACGCACCCATTGCCAAGGTTTTTCCACCAGCGCCTGCACAAAAATCTGCAATCATCATGCCGCGTTTGGGTGCAACTAAATGCGCCAATATCTGGCTGCCTTCATCTTGCACTTCAATTTTGCCTTCAGTAAATAATATATGGCGGCTAATGTTCAAACGCAATGGCATACGAAGGCCAATGGGTGAATATGGCGTTTTTGTAATGTTAGCTTCACCAGAGGTACTTTCGGCAATGAATTTTGCCATCACTTCATCGCGGGTGCCTTTAATAGTGTTTACACGTAAATCCAGGGTTGCCTGCTCATGCATACTACGCGCGATGGTGAGCGCTTCTTTTTCGCCATATTGTGCTTCCAGCTTGTCCCACAGCCAATCGCGCACATCGGCTTGCACAGCTAGCGGCAAGTTTTCTGTTGATTTAGCTTTAATGGTATGCGCCCATTCGATTTGCTGTTCATTCAACATGGGTTCAATTTTTTGTATGCTCATGCCTTGTATGCGCAGCATCCAGGCTAAAATGAGCTTACGCGCATCATCAGGGTCATTATCATCGTTAGCGGTGACCGTGCTTAAAAAGCGTAACCGGCGCAATACGCCATAAACACTTTCTGCCACAAAAGCGCGCTCTTTTGTGCCAAGATCACGATTATTGCGAAAGAATTCGCTCAATTTCACATCCGCAGGGCTGTTAAATTCAAGCAGATTAGATAACATTACTGCGGCTTGCCTTATTAAATTGGGCGTCATTTGATTCTCTTTATATTATTTTATGGAAATCTCTAAAAACTCTTATTTTCAGAGATTCCTCATGCTGGTCTATTGTGATGGATTGGCTGGCTTTTCTGTTTTTAAGCTGGTCACTAGCAGCTCATAAACTTTACCTTCTTTTTCCGTTTCGCGTATTTTAACAGGTACATACTGATAATCTAAGGCCAACCACAATTCTGTTTTCTTTTCACCTTCAGCAGCTGACCGTAAAAGGTGAATGGTTTTTAGTTTGCCCATTTTTGTAGCAATGGTTTCTTCACCTTCAAAGCTATAGTTATAAATGCCTAATTTTTTACCATTGGTAATACTAAGTTGCATATTTTGCATCGGTGCCACAAACATGAATTGATACATAAAGCTTAATAAATCTTGCGTGCCTTCGGTCAAGTCAAGCGTTTGATCGCCTTTTGCATTGTGCAAACTTAGCTTTTTACTTTCCCAATCAAAATCTGCACTATAGGTTTTGTTTTTTTTATCGCCAAATTGGTATAAATAATACTGAGGTTGCAAGCCTGTGCTACTTAAACGGCCATCACTGGTTTGTAATAAATCTGGAATGAACAAAGCAGCCAAACCTTTAGCCTGTATTAAACTTTTTAACTGGTATTGCTCGCCATTGGGCAATAACTGATAAACCACTTTGGCATTACCTTCTGGGCTGCTATCAACTTTTGCCTCTATATCTGTGCGTACATCGAACTCCGTCTCAATGTATTGATAGGCGGTTGGACTGATGTTTAAAGCTGATTCTTCTGGCTGGCTTTCATCTGCAGGTTCAGTTGACTTAGCTGCTGCATCAGAGATCGTTGGCGATACCTGATCATTTATAGGAATGGCATCACTTGGTAATGCCGGATCTGATGGTGCCGGTATTTCAGGTTTAGCTTCATAAGCTTCTTGTTCGAGAGGTACTTGTTTAGGTAAAGCAGTATCTTCTACCAGTGGCTTCGTTGCTACTTTAGCGGGTACTGATTTCGGCAGCACCAACTGCGCCACAATAACGTGACGCCCTTCATTGATGTAAGGTAAATTAAAATGGAACTTACCAATTAAAAATAAATGCAGTATTGCAGACAACAAAAGCGCTATTGCAAGGCGCTGATAGCTGACATCTTGCCATAAAGACTTCCAACCAATCAGAATAGAATTAATCCACATGTAACTCAGTTAACGTTTGCTCTAGCTTTGCACCATCTTCATCAATCAGCAAAAAACGCACCAGCAAATAGTCATGCTCAGTAGCCAACCAAAGCTCTTTAGTCTCAATTTGAGTCTTACTTTGATCTGATGGAACTAGATGCAGTGTTTTATACTGGCCTCCAGCCACACTAAGCGGCTCCTGCGCCGCATTGATTTTATACTGGTATCGATTTAGCTTTTTACCTGTGGTAAGCGTTACTGTAACGGCATCTTTAATCGGCCTGGGTAAAAACATAAATTGATACGCATAGCTCGCCAGGTCTTGTGTGCCTTTGGTAAGCACGGCATCCCGGGGTTTACCTTTCACTAACATGTGCAAGGTTTTTTTTGCCCAATCAAAGTCTGCAAACAGTGTTTTTTTAGGGTTATCGCCTTGATGCAATTCAAAATGTACCGGTTTTAAGCCTTGGCTTGTTAGCTTGCCTGTACTGCTCAATTTACGCACACCAAACAAGGCATATACACCAATGCCTTTTGTAGTGCTTTCAATTTTATAAGTGTTACCAGTGATAACAAACTGCTCTTGCACCCTGGCAAAAGGCTGCCCGTTTTTAGTCACCACATAGCTCGTCTGAATACGCCTGGGCAGCGTGCTTTGTTGTGCAGCCGTTACCGATGTAGATATAAAGAAAAACGCTAGACTTAAAATACTGAAGTGACGAAACACACAAACTCCTAATTAATAAAGTACACCGGCACTTAACGCATGAAGTTTGATTTTAGATACAAATAGATAGTGATTTCATTAATATTCCCTCCCCTTTTAAGGGTGAGGGCTAGGGTGGGGGGGTAAAATGGTTGGTATTTTGAAAACTTCACCCCCATCCTAACCTTCCCCCTGAAGAGGGAAAGAATCAAACCTAAACCACCACTGTCGCTGCTTCACCTGCATTTTGCACTCGAATTGCACCAATTTCAAATACAGTTTCACCTGCATCCTGTAGCAGTTTTTGCGCTGCCGCCGCATGTTCTTTAGCCACAATTACCGCCATGCCAATACCGCAGTTAAAGGTTTTATACATTTCAAGGTCTGCCACGTTGCCCTGCGCTTGCAGCCAAGTAAATAATGGCGGCATTGCCCAGCTACCTTTTTTGATTTCAGCTGTTAAGCCTGCTGGCAAAACGCGCGGAATGTTCTCGGTAATGCCGCCGCCAGTAATATGTGCCATGCCTTTAACTGGGTGAGTAGCTATTAATTGAAGCAGCGGCTTCACGTAAATACGTGTTGGCGCCATTACAACGTCTCGAAATGGCTTGCCGTGAAAGTCTGACTCAAAATCAATACCTGATTTTTCTATGAGTTTGCGAATCAACGAGTAACCGTTTGAATGTGCGCCGCTTGAAGCCAATCCCAATACGACATCACCGCTAGCAATCGTGGTCCCGTTGATAATAAGCTCTTTATCAACACAGCCCACCGCAAAGCCTGCTAAATCATACTCACCAGCTGGGTACATACCTGGCATCTCGGCAGTTTCACCGCCCACCAAGGCACAACCTGATTGCTCACAACCTTGTGCAATGCCTTTAATCACCTGCGCTGCAGTGCCGACCTCTAACTTGCCACAAGCAAAGTAATCCAGAAAAAATAAAGGTTCAGCACCTTGCACCAAAATATCATTCACACTCATGGCGACTAAATCTATGCCTACGGTATCGTGCTTATTTAACTCAAACGCCAATTTAAGTTTGGTTCCTACGCCATCCGTGCCAGACACCAGTACCGGATTTTTGAATTTTTTAGGCATCTCAAACAATGAACCAAAACCGCCAATGCCTGCCAGCACTTCAGGACGCATGGTACGTTTTGCAAATGGCTTGATTTGCTCCACCAGCGCATCGCCAGCTTCAATATCTACGCCAGCATCACGGTAGCTAATTGAAGTTGTATTTGTAGCTGAATCAGAAGAAGTTGTAGTCAAAACGGCTCTCGCTTAGTAATAAATGACATGATTTAGGAAGTTATTCCAATTCTACGGCAATAATGACACGAAGATAGGTCGCAGATAGTGCTGTAGCACGGCTAGGCGAAGTCGACAAAGTCAGTATTGCTGTAGAATTGGAATTAAACGCAATTTAAGTATAATTTTAACCTATATGATGACCGAACCCAAAAAATCAGCCCCAAAAAATCTTTTTATTGATAATCGCTGGCTGATATTAGCTGCGATTTTTGTATTTTTGATTTATTTGCTGCTGCCCGTACTCACCCCTTTTTTAATCGCTGCAATTTTGGCTTATATTTGTGACCCGCTGGTAGACAGGCTTTGCATTCTGGGTGTAGGTAAACTTAGGCTGGGGCGCACATTAGCCACGGTGTTAGTAATGACGGGTATTTTCGGCATCATTACTTTATTATTTTTAATTTTAGTACCGCTATTGCAAAAAGAATCGCTACTCATCGCACAACGACTACCTGACGTTATCAGTAATGTCCGCACTGTCGTTGAGCCTTGGCTACAAAGCAAGTTTGGTATTAGTTTTGCAATAGACAGCTCACAACTTCAAGAAATCGTCAGCAAAAATTGGAAAACTACTGGCGATTTATTAGGCAATGTGCTGAAAATGGCGGGTAGCAACGGCTTGGCGCTTATTGGCGTGATTGCTAATATTTTGCTTTTACCTGTGGTGTTATTTTATTTGCTGCGCGATTGGGATGGTTTTGTGGTTAGTATAGGCCACCTAATTCCACGTGATTGGTATAACAAAACTACTACCGTGGTGCAAGAAATCGACCAGGTATTAGCGGAGTTTTTACGGGGTCAACTTACGGTAATGCTCGCCATGAGCGTTTTTTACGCTGCAGGTTTATGGCTGGTTGGTCTTGATATGGCTTTACCCATTGGCTTAACTGCTGGCTTGCTCGGCTTTGTGCCTTATTTAGGCATCGCCTTAGGCCTTATGCTCGCGCTGCTAGTCGCCGCTTTGCAATTTACCAGTTTCGGCCAAGTTATACCTGTGTTGCTTGTATTTGGCTTAGGCCAACTGCTTGAAGGCATGGCACTCACCCCAAAATTAGTGGGCAACCGTATTGGCTTACATCCAGTGATTGTGATTTTTGCCTTACTGGCGGGTGGGCAACTATTCGGCTTTGTCGGCGTGCTGCTTGCCCTGCCTGTAAGCGCTGCTATTGCAGTGGGTTTACGTCACACTAAAGACAATTACCTCAATAGCGACACTTATTTAAAATAAGCTACTACAACTTATATTTTGCGCATGAAACAACTCTTACTCGACATTAAGCCTGCAGCACCGCCTACGCTACATAACTATATTGCAGGGCGTAATGCAGAGGCACTTGCCAGCCTGAACGCAGCGCTCATCGACAACGCGCAATCAAACTTTATTTACCTGTGGGGCGAGTCTGGTAGCGGCAAAAGCCACTTATTACAAGCTTGCAAAGCGCTAAATCTAACAGTAATGGATGATGTGCATTTGCTTAATAATGAAGCGCAAATTGCATTATTTAATATCTACAATCAACTCAAAGAATCTGGCGGCACACTCATCACCGCAGGCTTACATGCTCCTACGCAGATGGGCTTGCGTGATGATTTGGCCACCCGCTTAGCTTGGGGCTTGGTGTATCAGTTGCACCCATTAAACGATGCTGAAAAAGCCTTAGCCTTGCAAAATCACGCCGCAGAACGCGGCATATGCTTACCAAGCGATGTGGTTGATTACTGCCTGCGCTATTTACGGCGAGATTTATCTACACTAATGGCGACCCTGGATGCACTAGATGAATGGTCGCTCACCGCTAAAAAACCTGTTACCGTGCCAATGTTGCGGCAATTACTGCAATTTCCGCTCAATTTATAAAGTTACTATTTACCCTACCATGTTACGTATCACTGAAATCAAATTACCCCTTGCACATAAGCCTGGCGAAATTAACGCTGCCATCATCAAGAAACTGGCGATTAACACGGCTGACTTAATTGAGTTTTCTATATTCAAACGTGGGATTGACGCACGTAAGGCCAATGCAATTTTATTGGTGTACTCGTTAGATGTCACCGTTAAAGGTGAAGCTAAAGTGTTGGCTAAACTGAGTAAAGACCCGCACGTAAAGCTTGCACCTGATACATCGTACAAGTTTGTGGCAAATGCGTCAGCTACCATAAAAAACAGGCCAGTTGTTATCGGCTTAGGCCCTGCGGGCCTATTTGCTGCTTTGATTTTAGCGCAGTCAGGCTTTAAGCCTTTGGTGTTAGAGCGCGGTAAAGCGGTGCGTGAGCGCACTAAAGATACGTTTAACTTTTGGCGTAAAAGTGAACTTAACCCAGAATCTAACGTGCAATTTGGTGAGGGTGGCGCGGGCACGTTCTCTGACGGCAAGCTTTACAGCCAAATCAAAGACCCAAAACACTATGGCCGCAAGGTATTAAACGAATTCGTAAAAGCCGGCGCACCTGAAGAGATTTTATACGTCAGCCATCCGCATATCGGTACATTTAGATTAGTGGGCATGGTTGAAAAAATGCGCGAAACGATTATCGCGCTAGGTGGCGAGATTCGCTTTCAAAGCCGTGTAAATGATATTGAGGTGGGAAATAATCAGGTACGAGCGTTGATATTAGCAAGTGGTGAGCGCATTGAAGCTAACCATGTGGTACTGGCAGTTGGCCATAGCGCGCGTGACACCTTTGAGATGATTCATAAGCGCGGCATTTATATTGAAGCTAAACCATTTTCTATTGGCTTTAGAATCGAGCATCCGCAATCGCTGATAGACAGCGCACGGCATGGACCAAACGCACAACACCCTATTTTAGGTGCGGCGGATTACAAACTGGTACATCACGCCAGCAACGGTCGTAGTGTTTATAGTTTTTGCATGTGCCCAGGTGGCACTGTAGTGGCTTCGGCGTCTGAAGAAGGTTGCGTTGTGACGAACGGCATGAGCCAGTATTCTCGTAACGAGCGCAACGCCAATGCAGGCATTGTGGTTGGCATTACGCCTGAGGTGGATTTTCCAGGAGATCCGCTGGCTGGTATGGAATTACAGCGCAAATGGGAACACCAAGCCTATACTCTAGGAGGCAGTAACTATGCGGCTCCTGGGCAGTTAATAGGTGACTTTTTGGCAAATCAACCTTCTACCAAGTTTGGTGAAGTGACACCTTCTTATACGCCAGGCGTACATCTTACCAACTTAGACACCGCGCTACCTGAATACGCGATTACAGCGATTCGTGAAGCAATTCCGCAATTCGCAAAACAGATTAAAGGTTTTGATTTACCTGACGGCATACTCACAGGCGTTGAAACGCGCACCTCGTCACCTATCCGCATCAAACGTAACGACGATGATTTGCAAAGCATCAACACAAAAGGTCTATACCCATGCGGTGAAGGTGCTGGCTATGCTGGTGGTATATTATCAGCAGCGGTAGATGGCATTAGGGTGGCAGAAGCAATAGCGCTGAGCCTGAGTGGCACACTCTAATGTGACATAAGTCACAACAATTAAAATCCTAAAGGTATATAGTTGAAAACCGTCTCCTATTGAGATGTTTTTCACCATTTTGCAAAGGAAATATCATGAAAGTAAATGTTGGCGGTATTGATAGAGTATTGCGCATTGTTGCTGGGTTGGCTTTAATCGCTTGGGCTTTATCCGAAAATGGCCCAATATGGGCATGGCTAGGCGTTCCGATGCTGATTACAGGTTTAGTGAACTTCTGCCCTGCTTACAGCTTGCTAGGCATTAACACCTGTAAACCCAAGTAATAGTTAAACCCTTAAGCTTGCATAACGACAATTTCACCAGAACCCGTTTGACCTAGGTTGTCATGCCAAGTGACCGCTACAGTGTCACCCGCTTTTGCACCCTTTAATCGAAACGTAAGATAAGGGTTTTTAGAGATGCCAGTACCCCATTGCGCCTCTAGCACTGGTTTGCCATTAAGTGTGGCTGTCACCAACTGGATAAAATGCGCTGGAATCAGCTTATTAAAATCGTCTTTTTTTCGCCCTGTTTCCATTGAGTGACTCATTAACACTTTTACTTCCGTAACACCACCTGATGTAGTATCGCCCTTTAATTGAGCACGCATTTTCATATTGTCTGCCATATCAGCCGCATCCGTTTTCTAGCACTACAACATTTTTAGTATTCGTAAAATACTGGTCACCTGCTTTTACAATAATTTTAATGTCAGAAGTCTCCGCCATTTTAATGCGCGTCACTACAAAAGGCTCAGCACCATTGCTGAACTTGAAATGAGCAATTAACGCTGTTGGATTTTTTTCCACCAGTATGGCAATTGATTCTGTGTTGGCAATATTACTTTTCACCTCCACTTGAACAATCGCGCCATTTTCTGCGCGATCCGGCGCAATAATTTGAATATCCTGGCTGGCAATCTCATCATGAATATCTAAGTTTTTGGTAGCCTCACTTAACTTAGCCGTTTCAAACGCCGGTTTATTCCAAACCGCAGCCAGCGCATTCAACGGTATCATCAAAATTGATGTAGCCGTGCCAAGCAGCAGTGTTAAAAAGTTTCTACGTTGCATATTTAGAATATTCAATCATCCTTTTTTTGCATCGCCCTGCATGCGGCGGAGTTCTTTCAGGCGCGCCTCTACAATTGATTTTTGATAGAAATCTCCATCATTCGCTTTAGTGGCTAACTCCATTTGCTCTACGGCGCGCGCAAGATCATACTTTCTGTAATACGCTTCACTTTGAGCCTGGTAACTAAGCAATACCTTATTTTGCATACTATAGGCCTTTGCCAGAACATCATAAAAATAAGCATCATCCGGGTACAAACTTAGCTTTGCTTTTACGAGTTTTACTGCGTTATCGGCTTGCTTAATCGCCAAAAAGTGTTCGGCATAGCCATAAATCAAAGCGCGATTATCTGGATACAGCTTCAAGGCCGAGGCATATTGCCTGGCGGCCTGCTGCGGGTTGTTTTTTGCTACTTGCAAATGTGCGCTTAAGTTTTCTATCATGGCATGTTGTGGTGCATTCTTTTTCAGCCAGGTAATCTCTTTTTCAGCTTGTGCCAAGGCATTTTTACGAACATAAGCCACCGCCAAACCATAATGCTCGGCCGCCTCATTGGTGTAGCGATGTTCGCGGATATTCTGCTCGAACACATCAATCGCTGTCTGGGCCGAACTACTGTTAGTTGGGCCAGCGTTTGCACGCAATTTAGCACGTACATATTGAAATTCAATACTATCAGGCACCTGCCTATACGACATCTGCTCAACTCTATTAGAAACATCCGCAATACGCTCGCTGGTTAATGGATGAGTACGTAAAAAACTGGGCGCACCACCCTCAGCAAAGCGTGTGCCACGCTGTAAAGTAGTGAAAAATGCAGGCATCGCGCGTACATCAAAGCCGCCACTATTCAGTATTTGCAAGCCAATACGATCTGCCTCACGCTCATGTTCGCGCGTGTAATCCAATTTGTTTTGCACACCAACGGCAGATGCCGTAGTGAGCGCACCACTTGCCAATTGCGGGTTAGCTCGTGCCACTAACAAGGCCAACGCGATGCCTGCAATATTCTTGAAAGTGTCGTATTTTTGCGACGCCAACATACGCGCCAAATGATGCTGAGTGACATGCCCAATTTCATGGCCAAGTACGCTGGCTAACTCAGATTCGCTATTGGCCGCCAGAATCAACCCAGTATGCACACCAACCACGCCCCCCGGCATGGCAAAAGCGTTGATTGTGTTGTCTTGCACCACAAAAAAGTTGAATTTTAACTGGCTGTCAGGGCTGCTCAAAACTAGCCTTGTGCCCAAGGCCTGCAAATAAGCAGTGATTTCCGCGTCTTGTACCACATCATCACTGGTAGCAACATCACGCAGAATATGCTCGGCGATTGCCTGCTCCTGCAATGGCGAAAGCACGGTTTGCGAAACATCGCCCAACTCAGGCAGCTCGTTCGCGCTAGCGATGTTCAACCCTATGTTGGTAGTAAGTAAAACTGCAATTACAATAGTCTTTAATTTCATTGTTGTTATGATAATGACTTTAGGCGGTTAGTTCACGCCGAATTGTTAATAGAGAGTAATTTCATGAGTAAATTAACGCATTTTGATAGCAGTGGCCAAGCGCACATGGTCGATGTGGGCGATAAAACCGTTACGCGGCGCATAGCGGTTGCCAGCGGCGTGATTAGTATGCAGCCTGCAACGCTACAACTCATTAAAAATGGCGATGCTAAAAAAGGCGATGTACTAGGCATCGCGCGCATTGCCGCGATTCAAGGTTCCAAACGCACATCTGACTTAATTCCACTGTGCCACCCCATCAGCCTAACCAGGGTAGCCGTAACGTTTGAGATTGATGACAAGGCTACCTCCAACTTCAGCGCCATTACCATTACCGCCACCACTGAAACCACAGGCCAAACAGGCGTGGAGATGGAAGCACTGACAGCGGTAAGCGTGGGCTTACTGACAATTTACGATATGTGCAAAGCAGTAGATAGAGGCATGGTGATAGGCGAAATTAAACTGCTAGAAAAACATGGCGGAAAATCTGGTGATTGGGTTGCAAAATGAAGACTATCCAAAAGGTGACAAGAAGAACCTGATTATTACTTTCTAAAAACGGTGATTCCCAGCAGAAAAGCAACCAGAGACTATTTGTTGAAGGAATAAATGATGAAAAAACTTGATGATTTCGAAAGCGGGCTCTTGGCTGACTTTGAACAAGGCAAGCTAAAATCTATCTCGCCGTCAAAAGCAGAACTAACTAAATTCAAAGCGGCAGCCACCGCTACTTTTTTTAAAAGAAAAACGAATTAATATTCGCCTTTCATCGCCAGTATTCTGCATAAGTTTGTATCAGGCAGATTCATAGAAAAGCCTAGCCAACCAGCACGCGATGCGGATCAATAAGGTGGCTGGAAATCCACATGGTGTGCAAATTTTAGGAGAATAAATTGTTTAAATTATCGTTACTTTGCGCAGTTCTCTCACTCACATTAACTGCCTGTGAAAAACAAAAACAAGCCTCAGCCGAGGTGGGCGTTATTCCTAAACAAATTATCGATAAAGCCACTAACGATATTAATAATGCTGCGACTGTTGCTGCTGAAAAACTGAAAGCAGCCGAGGGTGAGCCTGTACCAGCAGATTCGGAAAAATAAACTTAAATCTTAATACATTCCCTTTTATTACTATAATTCTAAGCACAACATGCCGGCAATCGCCAACTCTGAAGATGGATTCTTGCGCACAATAAAGGCGCTTAATTTCCTGTTCGGCCTATAGGCCGATCCTGAGCCACCCTTTTAACGCTCTACAAAACCAACAAATAATCATTTGTTATGTTGAACTTGATTCAGCACCTATTTCATTCGACTAGATTCCGTGCAAGCTCGGAACGACAGAAAAATCTGGAATGACGGAAATCAGCTAGCACAAGCGTATGGTGCAGCGTCGATTTGCGGTATTTCACCCAACATCAATGCTGCCACCAACTGTGCACTGGCAGGTGCCATAGTCAAACCATATCTAAAATGCCCTGTGTTTAGGTATAGGTTTTCAATAGTTGGATGAGCGCCTATTGTAGGTAAGTTTTCTGGTGTACCAGGCCGCAGGCCGCTCCAGTGCTTGATGATGGGTTGGTTTTTTAGCTCGGGCATAATCGCTTCTGCTTTTGCACTAATTTCATCGCGCACCGCTTGTGTCACTGCGGCTTCAAACCCGACATCTTCCAGCGTACTGCCAGCCAGCAGGTAACCATCACGGCGCGGTATCATGTAAAAGCCTTCTCTATAAACAATCTGCTCGAGGTTCTTTTGGGGTTTATAGAGCAATATTTGACCGCGCATAGGCTTGATGTTGAGTTTAGCGCTAGTTTCTTTAAGCAGCTCAAAGCTCCACGCGCCAGAGGTAACAACAAACTGGTCTGCGGTTAATGTTTCACCACCTATCGTCCGCCATTCATTCAGTTGCTGCGTTTCTTTTAGCGGCATGAGTTCGGTGTGTTCCAGCATGGTGACGTTGTTTTGTTCCAGCCACTTACGCATCGCCTGCATAAGATAAGGTGGACGTATCTGGCAAACAGTAGACAACCAAAGTGCATCTTCACCACTTAGCGATTGCACACCAAATGCGGATGCCTTGACTGGCTGCGCAGGCACTTGGTTGCGTGCACACCAAGCTTGAGCGGCTTGCACGTCGAACTTTGGCAGCAACAAAAAACCCGACTGCTCAAAGTTGGCATCAACACCTGTTTCGCATTGCAACCGCTGGCTTAGCTCACGGTAGAAGTTTGCACCGTTGTTGGTAAGCACGTTCACAGAGTCGGAGTAGAGCCAAGGCAGCAAGGGAAAGATGATGCCTCCGCCAGCCCAAGAGGATTCTCCCGAGGTTTGGCTGGCAATCTGGTTGCGTTCTACAATGGTCACTTTGCAACCGCGGCTTACCAATTCCATTGCAGTCATGCAGCCAACAATGCCGCCACCGATAATCATTACATGTTTGGACATTATGTTTTCTGACTTATTTAATCGCCACGCGTCCAATGAGCAAGGCNNCGGAGGGGGCTTTTTTCGGTTGGTTCTACACCATTTGAATTTGGGCGACGGATCGATTTGACTTCTACATCAAAATTTTCTAAATGCATATCTACCAAACGCCTGCCAATTGCAAATGAGCCTGCTGAAATGATCACAGAATGCAAACGAACCTGTTGCTTTTCCAGATCTTCACCTTCAGCATCAGAAATACCGTGGAAATAGCCTCTAAACAGTTTATAGCGCTCTTCACGAAACAACCGAATACGCTTTACTACTCTATTCAGAGGTACGCCCAGCAACATCAGCGCATGCGAGGCTAACATTAAACTACCTTCTAAAATCTCTGGCACTACCTCAGCCGCGCCAGCCTCGCGCAAGGCTTCCATATTGGAATCATCCACTGTGCGCACAATAACTGGCAACTGCGGGTAGTTTTCTTGCACAATATGCAAAATCTTCATCGCAGCGCGATTATCTGCATAACTGACAATCAAGGCTTTAGCGCGTGCGCCACCTGCAGCTTCAAGCACTACGCGCCGTGCAGCATCGCCAAACATCACATTCTCACCAGCTGCCGCCGCCTCCAGTACCCGTGATGGGTCAATATCCAACGCAACGAAAGGAATGTTTTCTTCTTTTAAAAAACGGCCTAGATACTGCCCGCTACGTCCGTAGCCGCAAATAATGACGTGATTATGTAAGTGCTTACCAACATCGTCTATATCTTGCACTACTTGACCGCTATTGCGGGTATAGCTACGGACCATTTTTCTTGCGATACGGCCATTGTATTGAATTAAGAAAGGCGCGATGACCATAGAAAGTAGCGAAGCCGCTAGTATGAGTTGCAATGCCTGTCCGCTGATGAGCTTTTGCTCTACGCCTAGTGCCAAAATCACAAAACTAAACTCGCCTGCCTGTGCCAATATTAAACCTGTACGAATCGCTACGCCAGTTTCATATTTCACTAATCTTACGACCAAAGCCACAATAACGGCTTTAAACAAAATGAATGCGGCTAAAATAAACAACACCCAACCAATATGACTGAAAATTTGTTGCAGATTTAACAGCATGCCCACGCTAATAAAGAACAGCCCGAGCAAAATATCGCGAAACGGCGAAATATCGGATTCCACCTGATACCGAAATTTCGTTTCTGAAATCAACATCCCTGCGATAAAAGCACCTAGCGCATAAGACAATCCGGCTAATTTTGTGGCGTATGCCAATAGTAGAGTAATCATCAACACGTTCATCACAAACAGTTCGCGTGAACGCTGGCTAGCCACTAAATTAAACCACGGATTGATCAGCCATTTGCCGATGGTGAATAGAAAAAACAACATGGCGGCGGCTTTTAACATCGCCAAACCAAGCACATCCGTTAAATTTGTTCCAGCCACACCTAAAGCTGGGATAAGCACCAGAATTGGCACCACTGCGATATCTTGAAACAGCAGAACACCTATGCTTAAACGACCGTGACGTGAGTTAAGATCAACACGTTCAGCAAGTATTTTTGAAACAATCGCGGTAGAAGACATAGCCAAAGCTGAACCAACCACAAAAGCTGCGGGCCAATTTAAACCAAAGAATTTGGCAATGACCATAACAATGGCAAGTGTGAGTACGACTTGCGCCCCCCCCAAACCCAGCACCTTCTTACGCATGGCATACAATTGTGGCAGGCTAAACTCCAGCCCGATACTAAACATTAAAAACACGATACCAAATTCTGCAAATTCACGATTTGCGTCAGTATCCGGCAGCAATCCAAAGGTATGCGGGCCTAGTGCCAAGCCTACCAAAAAATAAGCCAGCATGGCTGGCAAGCGAAATGCACGGAATAGCGCCACACCCAGTACGGAGCTAATGAGAAGAATTAAAATTAAAGGCAATGTTTCAAACATATTTTATTGGTAATGTCGTTAGTTTTTTATCGTTCCCTATTGTTTCACATCTGTTAAGTCGATACGAAAAAAATCGTATTAGCAAAATTTGTGCCTAAAACAGTAATTTTTTACAAATTTTGCTAAATTTGTCATTATTTAGTACCTGTTTAGGCTTTATAAGTGAGACATTCCCTTTTATACTAACTGATAATTATGTCAATTTTTAATAAACCCTGAATTTTAAAATATGAATTTTAGCAAACCCAGTTAAAACGCAATGTCATCAATAGTTAATAAGCATAAGCCTGTACCTGCTAAACAACCAACTTTGTTGTTGGCGCGCGATATATTGTTGCTTGAATCAAGCGAAATTAACGCACTGGCAAATCGGCTGGACGATAATTTTACCGATGCTGTAGCACTAATTTTACAATGCCAAGGCCGAGTTGTGGTGAGTGGCATGGGTAAATCAGGCCATATCGGCGGCAAAATCGCCTCCACGCTCGCCAGCACCGGCACGCCTGCATTTTTTATGCACCCTGCGGAAGCTAGCCACGGCGATTTAGGTATGATTACCGCTGGCGATATTGTGATTGCGCTTTCAAACTCTGGTGAGAGTGATGAAATTCTCGCTATCGTGCCACCACTTAAAAGATTAGGTGCAAGCATCATCGCGATTACGGGTAACGATTCATCTACGCTAGCAAAAGCGGCAGATATTCATTTAAGTGCACATGTCGCAAAAGAGGCATGCCCGCTAGGCCTAGCGCCCACCTCAAGCACCACGGTAGCATTGGCACTGGGTGATGCGCTTGCGTTATGCGTGCTAGACCAGCGTGATTTTACTGCTGAAGATTTCGCGCGTTCGCACCCTGGCGGCAGCCTTGGCAGACGCTTACTGATACATGTGACTGACTTAATGCGTACTGGCGACAAAATTCCGCAAATATCTACCAATGCTTCACTTTCACAAGGTCTGCTCGAAATGTCGCGCAAGGGCCTGGGATTAACAGCGATTATAGATGCCAGCAACAAACCGATTGGTATTTTTACCGATGGAGACTTACGCCGCGCGTTTGAGCAAAACGTTAATGTAGCAACGTCAAGTATCAAAGACGTGATGCATCAAAACCCTTTTACGATTCATCAAGATAAATTAGCGATCGAAGCGGTTGAAATTATGGAGCAACGTAAAATCAATGCGCTACTGGTGACCAACGATGCAGGTGCTTTAGTAGGTGCCTTGAATATGCACGATCTTTTGTTGGCGAAAGTGGTTTAAGTACATAATGACTACTTACCAAATAAATGCTGAACTAATGCAGCGCCTGCAAAATATCAAACTGTTGGTGCTGGATGTAGATGGCGTAATGACCGACGGCGGCCTCACTATAGGTGACGACGGTCAAGAATATAAAACATTTCATGCGCATGATGGCTTAGGCATGAAGCTATTGAAAGCCTCCGGTGTTGAATTAGCTATTATTACGGGCCGCACTTCGAATGTAGTTAAAAAACGGGCCGAAAGTACGGGTGTTGCGCATTTTTATCAAGGCGCAGAAGATAAGCTAAAGGCCTTTAATGAACTTATGAAAACTAGCGATTTACAAGCCAGCCAATGCGCATTCATGGGCGATGATGTGGTAGATTTGCCGCCCATGCTTAAATGCGGCCTGGCGATTGCCGTGCCAGCCGCGCCAGCATTAGTGCTAAAACATGCGCATTATGTTACAAAAAAGTCGGGCGGTTTTGGTGCGGTGCGTGAAGTTTGTGAGCTCATTATGCAGGCACAAGGCACGTTTGATGGGCAAATGGCACAGTTTTTAACGCAAGCGCGTATCTCCAATTAACAGTGTTTCAATTAAGCCCGTGATAAATACATTAGCTACTGTGGGCTTGCCCAGGTTAAGAACCGAAAAATGAGTACGACTGCACGCTCTGCGATTATTTTTCCGCTCGCGCTGCTGTCTATGCTGGCACTGCTGACCTTTTGGATTAACAAGGCCGTACAGCCGCCAGCACCAAAGCTGGATGGGAGTAGCCGCCATGATCCTGATTATATTATGAGTAATTTTGTAACCACGCAAACTGACATCAATGGTGACCTGCGCTATAAATTAGCAGCAGTAGAAATGAAGCATTTTCCAGATGACGACACTACCAATTTGCAACGGCCACGTTACACGCAGTTTGCTATCGGCAAGCCCTATACACAAGTAGAAGGCTTACGTGGTTATGTGTCCAGCGATGGTGAAGAAGTGGAACTCGTTGATAATGTAAAAATTACTCGCCAAGCCTTTGCTGGCAAAGGTGAAATGACCGTGGACACAGAATACCTCAACATTTTGCCTAACGAAGAACTGGTTCGCACCGCCAGCCCTGTAGTGATTCGGCAAGCACCAAAAACAGTGATTTATGCGACAGGCATGGTATACGAAAAGAAAAAACGCACGGTGACTTTGCTGCATAATGTGCGTGCACATTATGAAAGGCCTGATGTTAAAAAATCCAGTGTTAAAACGCCACGCGCTCAAATATCTGCGGTTAAGAAGTCTAATATTAAAGCAATGACTAAAGAAGCTAAAAAGAATACAACGAGTAGCACCAATCGCCCTGCTACCATTAAGCCATCGACAGTTTCTACTTTAAAAAAATCTAAACTCAAAAAACCTGACACAACCAAATCTAATACCCCAAAATCCAATACCAACGATGCGCGCATTCGGAGACGCTATGAGTAAGCACCCAATTACAGTCAGACTTAAGTTAACGACACACTTAGCTTTTTTATGCTTCGCATTACTAGGTTTCTGTAGCTATGCATCGGCCGAATCGGCTGACCGGGATAAACCGATTGATTTAGAAGCAGACACTGTGAAGGTAGATGATGCAAAACAAATCAGCACCTACGCAGGCAATGTCATCTTAACGCAAGGTACATTGATTATTCACGCAGACAAATTGATTGTACGCGAGGATAAAGAAGGCTTTCAACATAGTACATCACTAGGCAACCCAACTACATTCAAGCAAAAACGTGAAGGCAAAAACGAATACATGGAAGGTAGTGCGCAACGAATTGAATACGATGGCCGCATGGATAAAGTGCAGCTGTACACCAAGGCATGGGTTAAACGTGGTGAAGATATTGTGCATGGTGATTACATTATGTATGACGCCAACGCGGAATATGCTGAAGTGATTGGCGGTGGCTCACAAGGTACCGCAAGCGCACCTAGTGGTCGCGTGCGTGCGATTATTCAACCAAAAAACAAAAAAACACCTGAACCAAGCACTGGCAATACTAAGCCAACCTCTGATAATTCAAAATCTACAACACCTCCACCAGCAGCAAGTAATAACCTGGTGCCAGTTAAAGATCTGCGCTTTAGCCGAAGTTTAGAAATCAACACCGAACCAAAATAGCAAAGATGGCCCCAACAACCACATGCAAACTGAATAAGAACAAGTCATTATGAGCGAACTCATTGTAGAAAATTTGCGAAAATCGTACAAAGCCCGCACGGTTGTACAAGATATTTCTCTGAGCATAAAAAGTGGTGAAGTCGTAGGATTGCTAGGGCCAAATGGCGCAGGCAAAACCACTAGCTTTTATATGATGGTAGGCTTAGTCTCTCTGGATGAAGGCAGAATTTTACTCGATGGTAAAGACTTAAGCCGCATGCCTATTCACATGCGGTCAAGAATGGGTTTATCTTACCTGCCACAAGAACCATCCATATTCCGCAAGCTTACGGTATCTGAAAACATTCTTGCAGTGCTACAACTGCAAGATATGACTGAAGACGAAATGGATGAAAAGTTAGAGTCCTTACTCGAAGAACTGCATATCACGCATATTCGCGATAATGCGGCGGTGAGCTTATCTGGTGGCGAGCGCCGTCGCGTTGAAATTGCGCGCTGCCTGGCAACTAACCCAAGCTTTATTTTGTTAGATGAACCATTCGCTGGCATTGACCCTATTGCGGTCATCGATATTCAAAAAATCATTCATCTATTAACTACACGTAATATTGGCGTGTTGATTACTGACCATAACGTACGCGAAACTTTAGGCACTTGCGACCGTGCTTACATCGTCAATCAAGGTCACGTATTTGCCTCCGGCATTCCTAGTGAGATTGTTGAAAATGAAAGCGTACGAGAAGTTTATTTGGGCAAAAATTTCCGTCTATGAAACAAGGTTTACAACTTAAATTCTCGCAAAATCTCTCGCTGACGCCACAGCTTCAGCAAGCTATTCGTCTATTGCAGCTGTCAACACTGGAGCTTAATCAAGAAATTGATTTGTTGATGCAAACCAACCCTCTGCTGGAAAGAGGCGATGCTGGCGAAGATGAATATGGCAATGCTACAGATGATAGTGCAGATGAAGTGACATTAAATACAACAAGCAGCCATGAAGATAGCGCTGAAGTTGCACAAGATTATGACCAGGAAAGTAGCCAAAATAACACTCCAGATAATAACCAGGACGTGGAAACTTTTGGTGCAGAATTTTCTGAGCCTTATTTAGAATCAAATCAGGACGTTGAATCAAGCCGGGGCGAATCAAACCAAAATAGCGAGCCTGCCGAGTTTTCGGCAGATTTCAATGACGAATTTGATGAGTTTTCAAATGGCAGCCGTTGGGACGAAAATAGTACACCAGCGGATGACGATAGTGACTTCAAACAACAAGAAACTTTACAAACCAGCTTACGAGATCACTTACTTTCTCAGCTGAAATTAATGCCTTTATCAGAGCGCGATCAGACGCTGGTGTTACTGCTGGTTGATAGTATTAACGAAAATGGTTATTTGGAAGAGTCGCTCGAAGAGATTGCTGAACAAATGCCGCCAGAACTTGAAATAGAGGTGTTAGAGCTGCAAACTGCATTACGCCATATTCAACATCTGGACCCCATTGGTGTTGGCGCACGTAATTTAAGCGAATGCTTGCTGTTACAACTAGACGCACTGCCTAAATACACACCAAATTTGGCATTAGCCAGTCTAATGGCCAAACATTATTTGCCTGCA
>CXWL01015209.1_pt1 | contig 28645 bp, 38 predicted proteins | sample 590931 | NCBI WGS metagenome assembly CXWL01 (sample SAMEA3498368, study PRJEB10139) | groundwater metagenome | biome: water well; material: biofilm material | place: Germany | collected 2015-04-27 | reverse complement strand
CACGGTCGGCGCCGGGGTCGTGACGAAGATCTTGAAGTAAGCCTCCGCCCACGCGGGCGGATGATCGGTGTAAGGGCACAGCATGCTGTGCCCATACGATGTAGGTGAACCGGGGTGGCTCGACCGCCCCACAGCGGCAGTGACGCGGGACAATCCCGCGCCATGATGAGCATCAGAGAGGACTCACGATGGCTGGAAAGATCCGGATCCGCCTCAAGGCGTTCGACCACGTGGTGCTGGACCAGGCCGCGGCGGATATCGTACGCACTGCGGAAAAGACCGGTGCGCAAGTGTCGGGACCGATTCCCCTGCCGGTGAAGACCGAGCGGTGGACGGTGCTGCGCTCGCCGCACGTCGACAAGAAGAGCCGTGAACAGTTCGAGCTGCGGACGCACAAGCGCCTGCTCGACATCCACGACTCCAGGCCCCAGACGATGGACGCGCTGACGAAGCTGGATCTTCCGGCCGGCGTGGACGTCGAGATCAAGGTCGAGTAGTCCATGGCCATCATTGGACGCAAGCTCGGCATGACGCGTGTGTTTGCCGCGGACGGCACGGCGGTGCCGGTGACGGTGATCGAGGCCGGGCCGTGCCCGGTGCTGCAGGTGAACGAGGCGCAGGCGCAGCTCGGCTACGGCCGTCGCAAGGCGCAGCGCACCACGGGCGCGGCGCTTGGCCACGCCAAGAAGGCCGGCTTCGACTACGCCCCGCAGGTGATCCGCTCGTTCCAGGTTCCTGGCATGGAGCTGACCGCCGGCTCGATGGTGACGGTCGAGATCTTCGCCGACGGCGACCTGGTCAAGGTCACCGGGACGACGAAGGGTCGCGGCTTCCAGGGTGTCGTCCACCGGCACGGCTTCCACGGCGGCCCCGCCTCGCACGGCAACACCCGCCACCGGAAGCCCGGCTCGATCGGCCCCGGCACGGACCCGTCGCGCGTGATCAAGGGGAAGAAGATGCCCGGCCACCACGGTGCCGAGCGTCACACCGAAATGGGCCTGACGATCGTCAGGGTCGACGCAGAGCGGAACCTGCTGTTCGTGCGCGGGGCGGTGCCCGGCTCGAAGAACGGCATCGTGACGGTCGCGAAGCAGGGAGGAAAGAGCCGCCATGATTAACGCGCCGCACTATTCCGCCAAGGGCGTGAAGCGCGCCGAGGCGTATGCGCTCCCGGCCGAGCTGTTCGACGGCACGGTGAACGAGGACGTGCTCCACCAAGCGGTGAAGTCGTTCCTCGGCAACCAGCGCCAGGGCACGCACAAGGTGAAGACCCGCGCCGAAGTCTCCGGCGGTGGTCGCAAGCCGTACAAGCAGAAGGGGACCGGCCGGGCCCGTCAGGGCTCCAACCGCGCGCCGCATTGGCGTGGCGGTGGCGTCGCCTTCGGTCCGAGCCCGCGCTCGTACCGGACCGAGCTGCCGAAGAAGGTCCGCCAGCTCGCCCGTCGCTCGGCGCTGAACGCCCGGGCCCGCGAGGGGATGCTACATGTGATCGAGACGGTCGCCTTCCAGGCGCCGAAGACCCAGGAGCTGCTCGGCCTGCTGGCCAAGCTGTCGCTCGAGGGCGTGAAGACGCTGATCCTGACCGACGGCAGCAAGCCGGCGGTGTACCTGAGCGCCCGCAACGTGCCGCACCTCACCGTGCTGCCGTTCGCCGACGCTTCGGCGTACGACATCCTGCGCGCGGACGCGCTGGTGATCGAGGGGACGGCGTTCGGTGGCGAGTCCGAGGCCGAGGAAGCCGAGGCCGCACCGAAGGCGAAGAAGTCGGCTGCCAAGAAGAAGGCCGCCCCCACGACGGAGAGTGAGTGATGGCGGACCTGCACGGCATCCTGGTGCGTCCGATGATCACCGAGAAGAGCTCGGCCGCCTGGCAGGATCGCGGCGAGTACGTCTTCGAGGTGCATCCGGAGGCGACCAAGGACCAGATCAAGGCGGCGCTGAAGCAGTTCTTCGGCGTGAATGCCACCAAAGTCCGCACCATGCAGATGCGCCGCAACGCGATCGCCCGGGGCAAGACCCGTGGCGTGACGCCGCGTTGGAAGAAGGCCATCGTGACCCTGAAGGACGGCGAATCATTGGCCGTGTTCGAGGGCTAAATGAGCATTCGTCAGTTCCGCCCGATTACTGCGGGCACGCGCTTCCGTTCGGTCTCGGGGTTCGACGAGATCACGCGGGGCACCCCTGAGAAGTCGTTGCTCGAGCCCCTGACGTCGTCGGGCGGCCGCAACAACCAGGGCCACGTCACCTCGCGGCATCGCGGCGGTGGCCACAAGCAGATGTACCGTCGCGTCGACTTCAAGCGCGACAAGTTCGGGATCCCGGCGCGCGTGGCCGAGATCGAGTACGATCCGAACCGCACGGCCCGGATTGCATTGCTCTTCTACGCCGACGGCGAGAAGCGCTACATCCTGCATCCGGCCGGCCTGAAGCAGGGCGACATGGTGATGAGCGGCCCGGGCAGCGACATCCGCGTGGGCAACGCGGTGCCGCTGGGCGAGGTCCCGTTGGGCACCATGGTGCACAACATCGAGCTGAAGATCGGCAAGGGCGGCCAGATGGCGCGCTCGGCCGGTCAGGGCGCGCAGGTGCTGGCCCGTGAGGGCGACTACGTGACGCTCCGGATGAAGTCGTCGGAAATGCGGCTGGTGCATGGCCGCTGCCTGGCGACGATTGGCGAGGTCGGCAACTCGGAACACGAGCTGCTCTCGGTCGGCAAGGCCGGCAAGAGCCGGTGGCAGGGCAAGCGGCCGCATGTCCGCGGCGTTGCCATGAACCCGGTGGACCACCCGCTCGGCGGCGGCGAAGGCAAGACCTCGGGCGGACGCCCGCCGGTCTCGCCTTGGGGCAAGCCTGAGGGGACGAAGACGCGGAAGCGGAAGAAGGCATCGAACCGACTCATCGTGCGCGGGCGCAAGCGCGGGAAGGCGACCAAGTAATGGCACGCAGCATCCGGAAGGGCCCCTTCGTTCAGCAGGCGCTGGCCGACAAGGTCGTCGCCCTGAACAACAAGAACGAGAAGAAGGTCGTCAAGACCTGGAGCCGGGCGAGCACCATTCTCCCCGAGTTCGTCGGTCATACCTTCGCCGTGCACAACGGGAACAAGTTCGTCCCGGTGTACGTCTCCGAGAACATGGTCGGCCACAAGCTGGGCGAGTTCGCGCCGACCCGACTGTTCCGCGGCCACAGCGGCAAGCTGGTCGCGGACAAGAAGGCGAAGGCCTGATATGCATGGCTATGCGATTCAGCGCTCGGTTCGGCAGTCCCCGCGCAAGATGCGCCTGGTGATGGACCTGATCCGTGGCAAGAACGTCAATGAGGCGTACGCGCTCCTCATGTTCAACAAGAAGCTGGCGGCGAAGCAGATCGCGAAGACGCTGAAGTCGGCGGTGGCGAATGCGGAGCAGAAGGCCCTCCTGGCCAACGAGGCGTTCGACGTCGACCTGCTGGTCGTCTCGGATGCGCAGGTGGACATGGGCTCGCCGCTCAAGCGGTTCGCCGCCGCGGCCCAGGGCCGGGCGACGCCGATCCGGAAGCCGACCAGTCACGTCAAGATTGCCGTGACGACGAAGGGGGCGAAGTAATGGGTCAGAAGACGCATCCAGTCGGATTCCGGCTCGGAGTCACGAAGCAGCCGTTGTCGCGGTGGTACGCGGCCTCGAAGGACATGCCGGCGCTGCTGGCCGAGGACCGCCTGATCCGGGACTACATCCAGCGCCGACTCGGGCACGCGGCCATCGCCGAAGTGCACATCGAGCGGAAGCCGGGCAAGGTGACGGTCACAATCCACACCGGCCGTCCGGGCGTGGTGATCGGCAAGCGCGGCGCCGAGGTGGACAAGCTCCGCGAGGAGCTGGCCATGGTGCTCGAGCGCCAGCTGAAGGTGACCAAGGACGTCGCGGTGAATGTCGAGGAGATCAAGCGGCCCGAGCTGTCGGCCAAGCTGGTCGCCGACAACATCGCCGCGCAGCTGGAGCAGCGCATCTCGTTCCGCCGGGCGCTGAAGCGCGCGGTGCAGAGCGCGATGCGGATGGGCGCCCAGGGCATCCGCGTGCGGGCGGCGGGTCGCCTCGGCGGCGCCGAAATCGCGCGGACGGAAGGCTACCGCGAGGGGCGGGTGCCGCTCCACACGCTGCGCGCCGACATCGACTACGCCACGGGCACGGCGAAGACGACCTACGGCGCGATCGGCATCAAGGTCTGGATCTTCAAGGGCGAGGTCGTGGACGACATGAGCGGCCGCACCTACAGCACGGGGGCCTGACACCATGTTGGCACCGAAGCGGATCAAGTTCCGCAAGACGTTCAAGGGGCGCACGAAGGGCGTGGCCACCCGCGGGAATTCCGTGGCGTTCGGCGAGTGGGCGATCACCTCGCTCGAGCCGGGGTGGATCACCAACCGCCAGATCGAGGCGGCCCGCGTGGCGATGACCCGTGAAATGAAGCGTGGCGGCAAGGTGTGGATCCGGATCTTCCCGGACAAGCCGATCACGAAGAAGCCGGCCGAAACCCGCATGGGCAAGGGCAAGGGCAATCCGGAAGGGTGGGTGGCCGTGATCAAGCCGGGCCGCGTGCTCTTCGAAGTGGATGGCGTGACGGAAGAATTGGCGCGCGCGGCGTTGGCGCTGGCCCAGGCGAAGCTGCCGGTCCGGACCCGCGTCCTCAAGCGCGAGGAGATCTGAGGCATGACGAATAGCGTGGACCTGCGGGCGCTCTCGGTCGAGGAGCTCGAGGCAAAATTGGCCGAGCTGCGGGAGGAGCGCTTCCGCCTGCGCTTCCGCGCCGCGACGGAGACGATCGAAAATCCGATGCGGTTCCGGACCATCCGTCGCGATGTCGCGCGGGTGCTGACGATTCTGGGCGAGAAGCGCCGCGAGGCGTGAGGAGATGGCAATGACCGAGAAGACCACTGCCGCCGAACGCCTCGCCCGGAAGATCCGTACGGGCGTCGTGACGAGCGACAAGATGCAGAAGACGGTGACCGTCGTGCTGGAACGCCGCCTGGCGCACCCCAAGTACGGCAAGCAGGTCACCCGCAGCAAGAAGGTGAAGGTTCGCAATGACCATGACGCCAAGGCGGGCGACACGGTGAAGATCATGGAGACGCGCAAGCTGGCGAAGACGGTCCATTGGCGGACTGTTGAGCTGGTTCTGCGGGCTCGCTAGGCCGGGGAGACGACACGATGGTACAGCAGGAGAGCATCCTGAAGATCGCGGACAACTCGGGGGCCCGTAAGGCGCTCGTGATCCGGGTCCTCGGCGGGTCGCGGCGACGCTACGCCTCCCTGGGCGACCGGGTGGTGGTGGCGATCAAGGACGCCATTCCGACCGGCCAGGTGAAGAAGGGCGACGTGGCGAAGGCCGTGATCGTGCGGACCGCGAAGGAAGTGCGCCGGAAGGACGGGTCGTACATCCGCTTCGACGAGAACGCCGCGGTCATCATCAATGACCAGGGCGAGCCGAAGGCGACCCGCATCTTCGGGCCGGTGGCCCGTGAGCTGCGCGAGAAGCGCTACATGAAGATCGTCTCGCTGGCGCCGGAGGTGCTCTGACATGAAGCAGCTCGTCTACAAGAAGGCGAAGCGCGTCCGTCACAAGGCGCCCGTGTCGGTCCGGATGCACATCACCAAGGGTGACACCATCCAGGTGATCTCGGGCGACGACAAGGGGAAGCGCGGGACCGTCCTTCGGGTCTACCCGAAGACCGGCCGCGTGACCGTGGACGGCGTGAACCTGGCGAAGCGGCACCGCCGCCCGACCCAGACGACGGAGGGGGGGATCTTCACGTTCGCGGCCCCGCTCCACCACTCGAAGGTGATGCTGATCGACCCGACGACGGGCGCACCGACCCGGATCCGGCGGCAGAAGGATGCTGACGGGACCGTGGAACGGATCGCCGTGAAGTCCGGGGCAGCGATTCCGAGGACCCGGTAATGGCGAAGACTCCGACGAAGGGCGGCAAGGAAGGCGCCAAGGCGCCGGCGAAGGGCGGGGGCGCGAAGGGTGGCGCCTCGGCGAGCGGCAAGAAGGCGAGTGGGGGCGGCGCCAAGGGCGCGGTCTCGACCCTGCCGACCGACGCGTCGCCCAAGGCACGCGTGGGCAAGCCCCGCATGCAGCTCCACTATGAAGAGGTGGTGCGCGCGCGGCTGGTGAAGCAGTTCGGCCTCACCAACCCGAACGCGGTGCCGCGGCTCCTCAAGATCGTGCTGAATGTCGGCCTGGGCGAGGGCTCCAAGACGCCGCGCCTGGTCGATGTCGCGGTCGAGGAGCTGGCGATGGTCACCGGCCAGCGGGCCGTGGTGACCAAGGCGAAGAAGGCGATCGCGAATTTCGGCCTCCGGGCCGGGATGCCGGTCGGCTGCGCGGTGACGCTGCGCGGGGCCCGGATGTACGAGTTCCTCGACCGCTTCATCACGCTCGCGGTGCCGCGCATGCGCGACTTCCGCGGGCTGCCGACGAAGAGCTTCGACGGGCGCGGGAACTACACCTTCGGGATCAAGGAACAGATGGTCTTCCCGGAGATCGACTACGACAAGGTCGAGAATGTCCACGGGATGGACATCACGCTGGTGACCACGGCGGGTCGCGATGATCTCGCGATGGCGCTGCTGCGCGAGTTTGGCTGGCCCTTCCGCGGGGAGACGCCGACGTCTCTCCGAGTGGCCTGAGGGAGCGAGATGATGATGACGAACGGGACCAAGAGGGACGGCAACGCATGAGCATGACAGATCCAGTCGCGGATATGCTGACTCGCATCCGCAACGCCTGCTCGGCGGGGCACAAGCGCGTGGACATGCCCGCGTCGAAGCTCAAGAGCGAGCTCGCGCGCCTGTTGCGCGACAACCACTATATCGCGGACTTCAAGGTCCTGGAGGACGGCCCTGCGGGGACGCTCCGCCTGTACCTGAAGTACCACAACGAAATGCCGGTGATTCGCGAGCTGCAGCGCGTCTCCTCGCCGGGGCTTCGCCGGTACGTCAAGTGCCGCGACCTCCCGCGCGTGAAGAACGGGCTCGGCATCGCGATCGTCTCGACCCCGAAGGGGCTGATGACGGACCGCGACGCGCGCACGGCCAACCTGGGCGGCGAACTCCTCGCCGTCGTCTGGTAGGAGGCGCCATGTCACGCATTGGCAAGAAGGCGATTCCGTTGCCGGCCGGCGTCACGGCGAGCATCGAGGGGACCACGGTGACGGTGAAGGGGCCGAAGGGCTCGCTCACCCGCACCCTGCCCCAGGACATCACGCTGCGGATGGAAGGCGGCGAGATCCTGGTCGAGCGCCCGAGTGAGGCCACCCGGCACAAGGCGCTCCACGGCCTCTCCCGCACCCTCGTGGCCAACATGGTCGAGGGCGTGTCGAAGGGGTACGTGAAGGCGCTCGAGCTGCAGGGCGTCGGCTACAAGGCCGAAGCGAAGCCCTATGGCGTCAACCTCGTGGTCGGGCTCTCCCACCAGGTGCCGATCAAGGCGCCGGACGGGATCAAGCTGATCTGCGAGACCCCGACGCTGCTCAAGGTCGAGGGGATCAACAAGGAACTGGTTGGCCAGGTGGCCGCCGAGATTCGCAGCGTTCGCCCGCCCGAGCCGTACAAGGGGAAGGGCATTCGCTATCAGGGTGAGCAGGTCCGCCGCAAGGCGGGCAAGACGGGAGCCAAGTAATGCGGCCGATTCATTCACCGAAGCGCCGGGAAGACCGCCGCTATCGCCGTCACCTCCGCGTCCGCCTTCGGGTGGCCGGCACCGCCGAGCGTCCGCGCCTCGTGGTGTACCGTTCGCTGAAGCACATCTACGCCCAGCTCGTCAATGACGATCTCGGGGTGGCGCTGCTCGGCGTCTCGGACACCTCCGAGGGCATCGCGCTCAAGGGCGAAGGGAAGACCGCGAAGGCTGCCGCCGTCGGCCAGTTGCTGGCCGAGAAGGCGAAGGCCGCCGGGATCACCAAGGTGGTGTTCGACCGGGCTGGCTACCAGTATCACGGCCGCGTCAAGGCCGTGGCCGAGGGCGCCCGCGAGGGCGGATTGGAGTTCTAATGAGCGACGAAACGAAGACGCCGGAAACGGCGAGCGCCCCCGAAGCGGCCCCGCGGTCGAGCAACAACAGCGGCGGGCAGCAGGGTGGCATGGGTGGCGGTGGCGGCACCGGGACGCATGGCAACCGGGGCCGTAGCTCCGGCGGTCGTGGCGGCCAGGGTGGCGGCCGTGGTCCTGGTGGCGGCGGGCGGGGTGGCCCGCGTCGTGACGATCGCAACGAGGCGGAGAAGGAATTCGTCGAGAACGTCGTCTCGATCAATCGCGTGGCCAAGGTCGTGAAGGGCGGTCGCCGCTTCTCGTTCAACGCCCTCGTGGCGATTGGCGACGGGAAGGGGAAGATCGGCATCGCGACCGGCAAGGCGAACGAAGTCTCCGAGGCGGTGCGCAAGGCGGTCGAGGCGGCCAAGCGGGCGATGGTCAACATCCCCCGGACGGGCACCACGATCCCGCACGAGATCATCGGCGAGCACGGCGCGGGTCGCGTTCTGCTGCGACCGGCGGCGAGCGGTACCGGCGTCATCGCCGGCGGCCCCGTCCGCATGGTGCTCGAGTGTGCCGGGATCACCGACATCCTCACCAAGAGCCTTGGCTCGAACAATCCGCACAACATGGTGCGGGCCACGGTCCAGGGGCTGCAGTCGCTGGTGTCGGTCGCGCAGATCGCGCGGGAGCGCGGCGTCGAAGTGGACCAGATCGGCTATCGCGCCCGTCAGGAGGCCTGAGTCATGGGACGGAATCCAGTAGTTGGTCGCCAGGGACCGGCGCATCATGCCGCCGTCATCCCCAGCGAGGCTGAGGCGACGCGCCTCCGGGTCAAGCAGATCCGGTCGGGCATCGGCCACGCCGAGACGATGAATCGGACGCTCAAGTCGATCGGGCTGCGCCACCACCAGGCCGTGATCGAAGTCGACAATACCGCGACGATGCGCGGGATGCTGTTCAAGGTGCGCCACCTCGTCGAGGTGTCGCCGGCCGGGAGCAAGTGAGCATGGCAGACAAGACCAAGGGCGTCGAGCAGATCACGCTGTCGAACCTGCGTCCGGCCCCGGGCTCGCACCGGAACCGGAAGCGGATCGGTCGTGGTCCGGGCTCGGGCACCGGCAAGACCTCCGGCAAGGGCCACAAGGGTTCGAAGGCCCGCTCCGGCGGCGCCACGAACCCGGGCTTCGAAGGCGGCCAGATGCCGATGTACCGCCGCCTCCCGAAGCGCGGCTTCACGAACCCGTTCAAGGTGACCTTCCTCGCCGTGAACCTCCGCCATCTGGCGAAGGTGACCGACGCCGAAATCTCGCCCGCGACGCTGTTCGCCGCCGGCATTCTCAAGAACGTCGATGAGCCGGTGAAGCTGCTGGGCCACGGCGAGATCAGCCGCGCCGTCACCGTGCGCGGCATGCCGGTCTCCGCGGCGGCCAAGGTGAAGGTCGAGGCGGCAGGCGGCCGGGTCGAGGACTGATGACCGCTCCCACCACGCCGGGCCTCAACATCGACGACGAACTCGCCAAGAAGCTGAAGTTCGTGCTGATGGCCGTCCTGATCTACCGCGTCGGCGCCCACATTGCGGCGCCGATGGTGGACGTCGTGGCGCTCTCGACTGCGATCCAGAGCTCGGCCTCGGCCGGGCTCTTCCAGCTGTATGACGCCCTGGGTGGCAACCTGCAGAAGGCGGCCATCTTCGCCCTCGGCATCATGCCCTACATCTCCGCGTCCATCGTCTTCCAGCTGGGCGCCGGCGTCGTGCCCACCCTCAGCAAGATGCAGAAGGACGAGGAAGGCCGGAAGACGATCACCCAGTGGACCCGCTACCTCACGGTGGCGATCGCGCTGGCCCAGGCCTACACCTTCACGCTCTACGTCGAGTCGATCCCGGGTGCCGTGCCCGAGATCGGCATGCTTTCGCGCTTCGTGATGGTGGCGACCCTGACCACCGGCGCGATCTTCGTGATGTGGCTCGGTGAGCAGATCACCGAGCGCGGCATCGGCAACGGGATGAGCCTGCTCATCGCGGTGTCGATCCTCGAGCGCCTCTGGCCCTCGTTGCTGCAGCTGGTCGGCTTCGTCAAGGATGGCGTGGTGTCGTTCATCGGCGCCGTCGGCTTCCTCGGCGTCCTGATCGCGATGATCGCCGCCGTCGTGGCGATGACGCTCGCCTCGCGGAAGATCCCGATCCAGATCCCGCGCAAGGTGATGGGCCGCGGCCGCATCCGCGAAGGCCAGAAGACCTTCATCCCGATCCGGCTGATCACCGCCGGCGTGATGCCGATCATCTTCGCCCAGACGGTCATCCTGGTCCCGACCACCGCCGCGCGCTTCTCGAGCTCGGAGATGATGACCGAGTTCGCGAACTTCCTGGCGCCGGGCGCCGCGGCGTATTCGCTGATCTTCGCGCTTCTGATCGTCGTGTTCTCGTACTTCTACACGTCGATCATCTTCAATTCGGTCGAGCTGGCCGAGAACCTGAAGAAGCAGGGCGCCTTCATTCCGGGCGTCAAGCCGGGCTCTGCGACCGCCGACTACATCGATGGCGTTCTCGGCCGGATCACGCTCCCGGGCTCGCTCTTCCTCGCCTTCATCGCGATCGTGCCGCTGCTGGTGGCCGAGGCGCTCGGCGTCTCGCAGTTCGCCCTCGGCGGCACCTCGATCCTGATCGTGGTCGGCGTCATGCTCGACACGATCGCGCAGATCGAGCAGCACCGCACGCTGCGCAAGTACGACGGTTTCATGAAGTCGGGGCGCATCAAGTATCGCGGGCGCTCGAGCCGCTTCGGGATGTAGGCCGGAGGGCCTGACGGCAGCATCGTGAACGGTGAACGGTGAACGGGATGGCCTTCCGACCCGTTCACCGTTTACCGTTTACTGATCACCCCCTGATTCACTCGCACGTACGGAGTTCGCTCGTGGACATCCTGCTTCTCGGACCGCCGGGCGCCGGCAAGGGCACTCAGGGGGCACTCCTCGCCGAGTCGCTCGGCCTGCCGAAGTTTGCCACCGGCGACCTGCTGCGCGACGCGGTCAAGCGCGGCACGCCGCTCGGCCTGCAGGCGCGTGCGCTCATGGAGGCAGGTCACCTGGTGGGCGACGACCTCATCCTCGGGGTGATCCGGGCCGAACTCGCCAAGCCCGAAGCCGCCAAGGGCGTCATCTTCGACGGCGTGGTCCGCACCATCCCGCAGGCCGAAGGAATGGCCGCACTCCTCGCCGACGCGAAGCGGAAGATGACTCACGTCCTCTTCTTCGAGATTGCCGACCGCGTCATCCTCGATCGACTGATCAAGCGCCGGGAGATCGAGGGGCGCGCCGACGACGATCCGACCGCCGTGGCGACGAGGCTCGAGGCGTATCGCCGGCAGACGGCACCAGTCCTCGCGTGGTACGAGGCGCACTGCGGCGTGACCACAATCGATGCGGTGGGCAGCGTCGATGACGTGGCGGCGCGGGTGCGTGCGGCGGTCGCCGCGGCGTGATCACGATCAAGTCGGCGCGGGAACTCGAGACGATGACCCGCGCCGGGCGGATCCTACACGCGACCCTGCAGCGGATGCGGGAGATCCTGCGGCCCGGCATGACGACCGAGGATCTCGACGCCGAGGCCGAGCGGTTCATCCGCGCACACCCGGGCGCGCTGCCGTCGTTCAAGGGGCTGTACGGCTTCCCGAAGACGCTCTGCATCTCGATCGACGAGGAGATCGTGCACGGGATTCCCTCGACCCGTCGCATCCTCACGGCCGGCTCGATTGTCAGCATCGACTGTGGTGTCTGCATCGAGGGGCTGCACGCCGACTCCGCAACGACGCTCCCGGTGGGCGAGATCAGCGCCGACGCCCAGCGCCTGCTCGATGTCACGCAGCAGTCGCTGGTGGCCGGCATTGCCGCTGCGACCGTGGGCCACCAGGTGGGCGATATCGGGCACGCCGTGCAAACCGTGGCGGAGGCCGCAGGCTACGGGGTGGTGCGCGAACTGGTGGGCCACGGCATCGGCACGCGCTTCCACGAGGAACCGCAGGTGCCGAACTTCGGCAAGCCGGGCCGCGGTCCGGCACTCCGCGCGGGCATGACCATCGCCATCGAGCCGATGATCACGATGGGGAAGCCCGCCACCAAGACATTGAAGGACAAGTGGACGGTGGTGACCGCCGACGGATCACTCGCGGCGCACTTCGAACACACCGTGGCAGTGCTGGAGGGTGGGCCGAGGGTGCTGACCGACGGGTCGTGAGGGACGACGAACCTCGCCCAACGCCTCCCCGGAACCACGCCGCCACGTCCCAGGGCGCGAGCATCGGTGCCGGAAGGCCTCGACGCGCCCCAGGGCGGCGGCGTCGGGCCGGCGGGCATCCAGCAGGAAGGCGATAGCGCGGCCGGCAGCCCGCTCGGCCAGTCGGGGGAGGGCGGCGGTGTCGCGGCTCATGTTGCCGCCCTTCCGCGCACGGGGTAGCTTGCCGCCATGGCGCGCATCTTCTCGGGCATCCAGCCCTCCGGTGAAATGCACATTGGCAACTGGCTCGGGGCGATCCAGAATTACGTCGCCCTCCAGGATGGCAACGACTGCCTCTACTGCGTCGTCGACCAGCACGCGATCACCGGCAGTTACGAGGTGTCGACCCTGGCCGAGCGCACGCGCGAGATGGCGATCTCGCTCCTCGCGGCCGGCGTGGACCCCTCGCGCGCCGTGCTGTTCGTCCAGAGCCATGTCCCGCAGCACGCCACGCTCGCCTGGCTGCTGACGACCATCGCGCCGTTGGGTGAGCTTGAGCGCATGACCCAATACAAGGATAAGTCGCAACGGTTCGAGTCGGTGCCGACGGGATTGCTGACCTATCCGGTGCTGATGGCCGCCGATATCCTGCTCTACTGCGCCGACTCGGTGCCGGTGGGCGATGATCAGGTCCAGCATCTCGAGCTCGCGCGTGAGCTGGCCCGTCGCTGGAACGCCGCGTTTGCGAAGGACGATCCGTTCTTCGCGGAACCGAAGCCGATCCTGTCGCCGGCCAAGCGGATCGTCGGGCTCGATGGGCAGGCCAAGATGTCGAAATCCCTCGGGAACACCATCGGGGTCACCGAATCGCCCGAGTCGATCTGGCAGAAGCTGCGCCCGGCGATGACCGATCCGGCGCGGAAAACGCGGACCGATCCCGGGACGCCGGAAATCTGCAACATCTACGCGTTGCATCGGCACTTCTCGCCGGAGGCCACCGTGGTCGAGGTGGCCGCCAACTGTCGCAGCGCGGGGTGGGGCTGCATCGATTGCAAGAAGGTGCTGGCCAGCAACATGGCAGACCGCCTCGCACCGATCCGGGAGCGCTCCCTGACGCTTCGCGCCGAGCCGGCGATGGTGCGTCAGGTGCTGGGGGATGGCGCGGCCACGGCGCGCCGGATTGCGGCCGAGACGATGACCGAGGTCACCGCCCGAATGGGCTTTCTTGCGGAGGGAGCATGACCACGACGTCTCCGATGCTGGCGCGGGTCCTGAAGGCCGCCGTCCTGCGCGACGCCTCCGACGTCCACGCGAAAGCGGGGGATGTCTTCCGGGCACGCGTCGGCGGCGTCCTGGTGCCGCTCACCAAGCAGCGACTCACCCCGGCGCAAACGCGCGCGCTCGCGGCGACGTTCGCCGGCATCGAGCTGGACGATCCCCGCCTCGATTCCCTCCGCGACTTCGACTGCTCCTGGGGCGTGCCCGGGATCGGACGCTTCCGCGTCAACGTGTCGCGGCAGCGATCCTCGTTCATGGTGGTCCTGCGGGTGATCCCGTTCTCGGTGCCCACCCCGGAGGGACTGCACCTGCCGGAGTTCGTGGCGCGATTCGCCGACGCAGACGACGGGTTGGTGATCGTGGCCGGGCCGAGCGGCGCGGGCAAGACGTCGACCATCGCCGCGATGGTGCACCACATCAATCGCTCCCGCGAGCGGCATGTCGTGACGCTCGAGGACCCGATCGAGTTCCTCCATCGCGACCTCTCGAGTTCGATTACCCAGCGCGAGATCGGCACCGATACCGAAGATGTTGCTGGCGGCATTCACGCGGCGCTGCGTCAGGATGCCGACGTGATCGTGATCGGTGACCTCCGGGATTCGCTGGCGGTCGACCGCGCGATCCGCGCCGCCGAGTCCGGCTGTCTGGTGCTCGCCGCCGTCAGCGCCAGCGATGCCACCTCGGCGCTGATGCGGTTGGTGGCCACGCTCCCGGCCGGCGAGCGCGACGTCGGCCGAATGCGACTGGCGGTCGTGCTGCGGGCGGTCCTGGCCCAGCGGCTGGTGGCCGATCCCGCCGGTGAGGGGCGGCTCCCCATCCTGGAGTGGATGGAGCCGATCCCCGCGCTGCGCGAGGCGTTGGCCGGCGGCGGTGAGGCGGCGGCGCTCCAGAAGGCCCTCGACCGGGCCACCAAGGAAGGGAAGGGGGAGACCTTCGCCCGGGCGATGGCGGAGGCCGGGATCCCGGCCGAATTGACCCCTCGGCCCCGCTCCAACTAGCTTTCGGGGAAGTCGTTCAACGGCCTCGCGAGGGGCCGTTTTTCTTGTGCCGGAAGGGTGAGCCATGTTCGACCGGAAGCACAGTTGTATCGTGGTGGTCGGGGCCCAATGGGGCGACGAGGGGAAGGGAAAGCTGGTCGACGTGCTCGCCGAGCAGGCGAACCTCGTCGTCCGCTACCAGGGGGGCGCCAACGCGGGCCACACGGTGGTGGTCGGTGACCGTCAGTTCGTCCTCCACCAGATCCCCTCGGGGATCCTCCACGCCGGCGCGACGTGCGTGGTTGGCAACGGGGTGGTGCTCGACCCTGAGACCTTCTTCGCCGAACTCGACGAGTTGGGGACCCAGGGAATCGACGTGGCCGGCCGCCTCTTCATCTCCGACCGAGCCCATGTCGTGTTGCCGTATCACAAGTTGCTCGACGCGGCGAGCGAGAAGCAGCAGCAGATCGGCACCACGGGGCGGGGGATCGGTCCGACCTACGAGGACAAGATCGGTCGCCGCGGCGTCCGGGTCGCCGACCTGATCCGGGCCACCGTCTCACGCGAGCTGGTCGCCGAGCGGATCGAGCGCGCCAACGCGCTCCTGGCGATGATGGGTGCGACGATGCGCGCCGACCTCGACGAGCATCTGGCGCTCATGGAGCGCCTGGGCGCCCGCCTGCGGCCCTTGGCGACCGATACCGGGTTGCTGGTCCACCAGGCACTCCGCGGTGGCCAGCGGGTCCTTCTCGAGGGCGCGCAGGGCGCCCTCCTCGACGTGGACCACGGCACCTACCCGTTCGTGACGTCGTCCAACACGACGGCGGGTGGCGCGGCGATCGGCGCCGGCATCGGCCCGACCGAAATCGACGGCGTGCTGGGCGTGGTCAAGGCCTACACAACGCGCGTCGGCAATGGGCCATTGCCCACCGAGGCGGGCGGCGACCTCGAGGAGCGGTTGCGCACGCTCGGGGGCGAGTTTGGCGCCACGACCGGTCGCCCGCGCCGCTGCGGCTGGTTCGACGCCACCGTCGTCCGCTATTCGGTTCGCGTGAACGGCCTCACCGGCCTGGCCGTGACCAAGCTCGACGTGCTCGACTCCTTCGCCGAGATCCCGGTCTGCACCGCGTACCGACTCGATGGCGAAGTCTGTGGCGAAGTGCCGAGTGATGTCGAACGCCTGGGCCGCGTCGAGCCGGTATACGAGACCCTCCCAGGATGGCAACGGCCGACCGACGGCGCGCGCAAGCTCGCCGACCTGCCGCCGGCGGCCCGCGCCTACCTCGACCGGCTCCAGGATCTTTCCGGCGCACCGATCCGCTATGTGAGCGTGGGGACGCGAAGGGATCAGATTATCGAGTGCTAGTCGTTAGTCATTAGTCGTTAGTCATTAGTCGTTAGTCGTAAGTCGTAAGTCGTAAGTCGTAAGTCGTAAGTCGACGAAGGCCGGCGTCCCGTTGAGGATGCCGGCCTTCGTGGACCTATGACCTATGACCTATGACCAACTACTGTGCCCGCAAATCCGCGAAGTACGCCGCCAACCCCTTCTGCGCGAGCCACACCGGGTCCAGTTCGTAGTAGCGCGACTCGATGAAGCGCCCGGTCGTCGGGAAGTAGGGCGGCGGATTGATCGCACCGCACGGGTCGTACGAGTGTGCCTCGGCATAGCCGTACGCGGATGAACTGTTGAAGGCGCTATAGGTGTAGTAATCGACGCGACCCATCGCGATGCCGCCGCTGACGCGAATGCAGCCGGCTGGTGCTCCACCGCAGCGCTCGGCGGTGGCCGTCGCATCGAAGGTCCCGGTGAGATAGTACGGCGCCGCAGGGCCCGGGACGCCGTTCAAGCCGGTGGCGTAGAAGTTCCCGGTGGTGCCGGTCCCGCTCCCGGCGGCGAGAATGAACATGTTGAACTGTTCATCGGCCGGCGTGTCGTCGAAGCCGCCAAACATGCGGGCGGCGACGCGGAACGGCGTCTGGATGTTGTTGTCGGCGATGATCGCGTCGAGCGTCGCGATGCTCCCCATGATGTCGCCCTCGGCATCGCACTTGGTGCCCGGCGCATTGTGGTAGAGGACATCGTCGGCCAGGATGATGTTGCCGGTCGCGAAGACGGAGACGCGCCCGCGCAACTTGCCGCTCACGGCCACGTCGCCCTGCACGAACACCACGCCCTTGAAGTTGACGTTGCCGCCAAGCGGGATCAGGTACGCCGCATCGCTGCGGACCGCACTCAGGCCGCTCACGGCGCCCGTGCGGCGCTTCTTCCAGAAGCCCATCGGGTACGAGGCCGCATTGGTGATCGTCGAGTCCGGGGTGATGACGCTGGCTCCGGTGGTCGAGAACAACTCCGGCGCGCCACCGAGCAGGCACTTGCGCGTGCCCGCAGGGGAGGGGGAGGAGCTGATCGACGAAGGCCGCGCGCCCTGGGTACCGCCCGACAGGACGTACTGCACGGCGCTGCGCTTCACGGAGGCAGTCCCCGAGACGCCGTTATAAATATCGTTGGCCGAATAGAATTCCTGCGTCCCGTTCAGGTTCACGACCGCACCGCAGTTCCACGAGATCATGTTGGGGTCGTCGTTGTAGGTCGTCCCCGTCGGTACCTTCGCCCAGCGACGCCCGGTGGTGTAGGCGAGCACCGAGTCGGAGGTGTTCCGCGCCACCCAGACTCGCATGAAGCCTTCATTCCATTCGATGGTGCCGTTGCTGTTCACGTCCACGGTCAGGAACTCGATGCGCATCCCCGGCGTGTGGGAGCCGGTGGTCGGTGCGGTCAGGTCGTAGTCGCCATTGGCCGCGTCGGCATCCTGTGCGTACTGCCGCATCAGGTTGATGCGGGCCGGGGTCGGCCAGGGGACGGCGGTCGCGCCAACCTTGATCCCCTTGCGATAATCCCCGGAGCTCTGGTTCGTCACCGAGCCGACCACGGTCACTGGCCCGGCAAACACCGTCTTCGGCGAGGTGCAACCCGACTGCAGCTTCAGGGAGTTGTTGGAATGGAACGGGCCGGTGATCGACTCACCGCACCCATAGACGGCCGAGCCGGCCCAGTTGTTGATCGCCACGGCGAACTTGGCCCACGATTCCTGGGTCAGCAGGAGCCGGCGAGCCGCGACGGCTCCACGCGGATCGCGGATGACCGAGAGGGCGCTCGCAAAGTTGCTGCCGTACTGGCCGGCAGTGGCCGAGCCGCCAGTGCGGCCGCCCGTCCGACCGACATAGAGCGAGCGCGAGATCCGAGGCACGGTGGCGCCGAGCGCATCGAGGACCGGGACGTCCGAGGCCATCGTGGTGTAGCCGTTGAACGGCAGCAGCGAGTCGAAGATGCCGCGGTTCAGCGAATCCCGGATGATCTCCAGGCCGCCGTTCGCCGCCGATTGGAGCGCCGCTTCGCGGGCGGTGAACTTGGTGGTCTCCTGCGCGGCGCCGCTCATCAGAATCGCGCCGAGGGCCATCGCGGAAATGGCGATGGAAATCAGCAGCACGAGGATCAGGGCCGCACCGCGACGGTTGTGCCGCAGGGCGCGAGGGCGAGACAACGGGCTGGTCATGGCGCGGCGCTCGTGGTGATGGCGGTGGTCCGGATCGTAGACTGCGACGGCGTGCAGTCCTGGGCGGTGATGCCGAAGGTGTAGCCGGTCGAGAAGGCGTGGCCGGTGATGTCGGTCGTGTAATTCGTCTGGCCGGCCTCTGACCGGACGACGAGCAACGGCTCGGCCCAGACGGTGGCCGAAGACAGTCGTCGCCAGATGATGTACTGCGTGACGTCCTGCTCACCAGACTCCTGGTCCGGTGACGCAGTCCACGCGATCCGAATCACCCCGTCGCCGGGATTCGGCTCCGTGGCCGTGAGGGCCCCAGGCTCGAGGGGTACGCGGCCGCAGACGGTCGGTAGCGGGATGCCGTTGTTCGGCACTTCAACGGTGGTCGACATGTCCCGGAACCGTTCCTCGGTTGCGCTGGCACCATTGGTCAGCCGGAAGTTCATCCGGACGGCACGGATCGAGTCGGGGCGGACATAGTTCGCCGAGTCGGTCGCCGTGATGCCGGCGACCAGCGGACGGCGGATGAGCGGGAGCACGCCCGCTGGAGCGATCTGGAGCGTATCACCCGTGGAGAGCTGCCGTTGCATCAGGAATTCAAAGAACGGCCGGCCATTCGGGTGGGCGAGGATGTTGCGCGCCACGATTTCCGGTGTGCCCGCGTTGACGCGCTGCCACAAGACGTAGTCGTCGCCGCGCGTGGTGCCTGCATCGAGCGAGAAGTAGAGAATGTAGGTCTCGGCGGCCGACGGCGACCCGTTCCCGAGCTGGTAGGTCACCGGCGGATAGGTGTACCCCGGCGACGAATTCGGAATCGCCGCCTGTGCCGCCTGGGTCCACGCCGTGGTCTCCTCGAGCGGCGTGTCCACATTGAAGTAGGTGGCCCAGCGCATGTCGACGGTGTCATGCTCGATGTAGTCGGTATTGAATGCCAGGACGCCGTTCGCGCCATAGACCAGCACGGGCTGGTTGTTGGGGGTCCCGGCCCCCATGGTGCGGATGATGCGCTCGGACGCTTCGATGGCGCCGCGCGCACTCTCGATGAGGTCGTAGCGCGAGGTGTTGTTCTTGAAGTTCTGGCTCTGCGACCGGAACAGTGCGAACGTCGCGGCCGTGACGAACGTCAGTACGGTCACGGCGAGCAACAGCTCGATCAGCGAGAAGCCGGCGCGGGGGCGCGAGGCGTGGCGATGGTGGCTCATGTCAGGGACTCGCGATGACGGCGGTGACGGCGACCGTGTCCTTGAGGCCCGGATCGATCACCCGGACGGTCACCGTGGTACGATCCCGAGCTGGGGTACCGGACTGGTCGCGCACGATCGTGGTGATCCGGCGCATGCGGGGGAAGCCGGAGAACCCGGTGGTATCGGCTCCGGTCCCGGTGCCGTAGAGGGTGGCCAACCGGATGTAGCGCGGGTCAGCCCGGACCAGCTCCATGCGGTCCTGGGCGACCCCTGCCGAGACCACCCGGATCGAGGAGCCGGTCATCCCCTTCGTGAATTCGGTCGAAAACCTGGCGAAGGTCATGGTGATCAGGACGAGAATCACCACCGCCAGGAGGACTTCGACCAGCGTGAAGCCGCGTCGGCTGTGGGTCAATTGCTCCTCCGCCAGGAACCGGTGCTCGAAGAGTACAGGGTGGGCCGGCCGGTGGCTCGGACGACCGAAATCGCTCGGCAACGCTTGCAGGATGCGTCAGGCAGTGCCGAGGTGAGATAGAGCGTACCGCCCCGGGAGGCCGAGCCGTCCCGGCGGAAGATGAGCGTGGAGACCTCGGTCGGATCGGATGGTCCCGGGACATCGGTGGCGGCGCCCTTGGTCAACCGGCCCGGTTCGTCGAGGACCACGGTGCGCACCCGCTCACCGCTGCCGACGGCACCGTTGTTGTCGACATCCTCATGAATCTGGATCCGCTGCGGATCCACCACGACGAAGCGGACGTTCGCCTGCAGCGTGACGGCAAGTCGCTGTGCCTTGCTGACTTCCGTGAACACTTCCCGGGCAATCGCGTCGGTCCGGTAGCGTTGCCAATCGAGACGTGACGCGGCGATCCCCGAGAGGATCCCGATCATCACGATCACGATCAGGAGCTCGATCAGGGTCACCCCGAACCGCCCCCTCTCGAGCCGGAAGGCGGAGCGGGCGCGTCGATGTTTCATGATGAATCGGACGCTAGGGGCCAATTGTCCTGCCTCTGGATGGAGCCGACTGCCGGGAGCCGTTACCTTCCCGCTCGCGAACACGGGCTACCCTCCTCCACTTCTGCTAGTTTCGGACCATGGCTGAACTGACTTTAATGGACAAGCTGGTTTCCCTGGCCAAGCGCCGGGGCTTCGTCTTCCAGTCCTCAGAGGTCTACGGAGGACTCGGCTCGGTTTGGGACTATGGCCCCCTCGGCGTGGAACTGAAGCGGAACGTGAAGGACCGCTGGTGGCGCTCCCTGGTTCACGCCCGGGACGACATCGAAGGCCTCGATGCCGCCATCCTGATGCATCCCAAGGTGTGGGAGGCCTCCGGCCACGTCGCCGGCTTCACCGACCCGATGGTCGACTGCCGGACCTGCAAGGGGCGCTTCCGGGCCGACAAGCTGGCCGATGCCCGCTGCGCCCAGAAGCCGAGCAAGGCCCCCGGGGAGCATTCGACCTGTGACCTGACGGAGCCCCGCCTCTTCAACCTGATGTTCAAGACGTTCATGGGTCCGGTCGAGGACACCGCGGCGGTGGTCTATCTCCGGCCAGAGACCGCCCAAGGAATCTACGTCAATTACCTGAATGTCTTGAACAGTTCCCGCCAGAAGATCCCCTTTGGGATCGCCCAGGTGGGGAAGGCGTTTCGGAATGAAATCACGCCCGGGAACTTCATCTTCCGCACCCGTGAATTCGAGCAGATGGAGATGCAGTTCTTCGTCCGGCCCGGCACCGACATGGCGTGGTTCGAGCAGTGGCGTGCCATCCGCATGCAGTGGCATCACGACCTCGGCCTGACGCCGAGCAAGTTGCGCTGGCATGAGCACGGACCCGGCGAACTCGCGCACTACGCCAAGGCCGCCTACGACATCGAGTATGAATTTCCCTTCGGCTGGCAGGAGATCGAGGGCATTCACAACCGTGGCGATTTCGACCTCGGCCGCCATCAGGAACACTCGGGGAAAAAGCTCGAGTACTTCGACCCGGCCGCGAACGAGCGCTTCCTGCCGTTCGTCGTCGAAACCTCCGCTGGTGCCGATCGGGTGACGTTGACGGTGATGGCCGATGCGTATCGCGAGGAGGACGTCGACGGCGAGGTGCGCGTGGTGCTCGGCTTCCACCCGCGGATCGCGCCGATCAAGGCGGCGGTGCTCCCCCTGACCAAGAAGGACGGCCTGCCGGAGGTGGCGGATGCGCTCTACCACGACGTGAAGCGCCGCTTCCCGGCGTTCTACGACGATGGCGGCGCCATCGGACGGCGCTATCGCCGTCAGGACGAAGTCGGCACCCCATGGTGCTTCACGATCGACCACGACACGCTGACCGACCGTACGGTCACCGTGCGGCACCGCGACTCGATGCAGCAGGAGCGTATCGGCCTCGACCAGGTTGTCGCCTGGGTGGCCGCCAAGCTGGAGGAGTAAAAATGCCGAAACATGCAGCGCATCGGGCCATCGGGACGCACACGTTGCGCCCCGAGAGCCTGATGATGGGCTATGGCTACGATCCGACGCTCTCCGAGGGCGCCATCAAGTGTCCGATCTTCCAGACCTCGACCTTCGTGTTCGAGAGTGCGGAAGCCGGCAAGGCCTTTTTCGAGGTGGCGTATGGCCTCCGCGAGGCCGATCCGGGCGAGGTGCCCGGGCTGATCTATTCGCGGCTCAACAATCCTGACCTTGAAGTCCTCGAGGACCGACTCTGCCTCTGGGATGAAGCCGAGAGCTGCGCCGTCTTCAGCAGCGGCATGGCGGCAACCACCACCGCCCTGATGGCCTACCTCCGTCCCGGTGATGCCGTCATCTACAGCGCGCCGATCTATGGCGGCTCCGACCACTTTCTGCATCACGTGCTGCCGATCTGGGGCGTCACGGCCATCGCACTGCCGGCCGGCGAACCGGCGGCGGCCCACGAGGAGCGGCTCCGCGCCGCGCTGGCCGGACGCCCACTCGGTGCGGTCCTCCTCGAGACCCCGGCCAATCCCACCAACGGGTTGATCGACATCGCCGCCGTCGTGGCGATGACGCGTCGGCTCGAGACACCGGGCCGCCACGCGCCGGTGCTGGTCGACAACACCTTCCTGGGACCGCTGTGGCAGCAGCCACTTCGGCATGGCGCCGACATCGTGCTCTATTCCGCCACCAAGTTCATCGGTGGCCACAGCGACGTGATTGCCGGCGCGGCGCTCGGCAGCAAGGCGATGATGGCACCGGTCCGCGGCCTGCGCACCTTCCTCGGCTCGATGCTCTCGCCCATGGATGGCTGGCTGCTGATGCGCTCGCTCGAGACGCTCAAGATGCGGATGACGGCAGCGATGAAGAACGCGCGCCACGTCGCCCGCTTTCTCAAGGCCCATACCAAGGTGGCGTCGCTGCACTACCTCGGCGAAATGGGTCACGACCATCCGATGCGCGACGTGTATGAACGGCAGTGCACCGGTCCGGGCTCGCTGATCGCCTTCGAGGTGCCGGGTGGCGAAGCGGCGGCGTTCCGCGTGTTGAACGCGCTGCAGCTCGCCAAGCTCGCTGTGTCGCTGGGGGGCACGGAATCGCTCGCCGAACATCCCGCCTCCATGACGCATGCCGATGTCTCGAAGGAGGATCAAGCGCGGTACGGGATCACCCCGGGCCTGATCCGCCTCTCGGTGGGGGTCGAGCACTACGAGGACCTGATCGCGGATCTTGCGCAGGCACTCGAGCACGCCTGAGTCCCGGTGACGTTCGCCGAGTTCGAGCGGATGATCCGCCGGATGAGCGCCGAGGTCCCCGCCGAGTACTTCGACGGGGTGACGGAAGTGGTGGTCTCGCCGCGCGCCGTGCCGCACCCCACGCGCGCGGAGATCTACACGCTCGGGGAGTGCATCCCGTTGCCGCTCGACCAGGAAGCCCCCGAGGCGGTGCAGAGCCGGGTGGTGCTCTATCACGGGTCGTTCCTCGCGCTGGCGCATCTCGATCCCGGCTTCGACTGGGAGCACGAAGGGTGGGAAACGCTCACCCACGAGCTCCGGCACCACGTCGAGTGGCGGGCGCGGGGCGACGACCTCGAGGCGCTCGACCGTGCCGCCGAGGCGAACTACGCCCGACAGGACGGCGATCCCTTCGACCCGCTCTTCTTCCTCGATGGTGACGCGCCGGTGGCCGACGTCTACCAGGTGGAGGACGACTGGTTCCTCGACATGGTGGTCCGCCAGCTACCCGCCGCGGTGCGCTTCAATTGGCATGGCAAGCGGTATCGGGCCGACGTCCCTCCCCAGACGATGCTGCCCGCCTATCTTCTGGTGGACGGCGTGGACGAGCCGCCCCCTGGCGACCTGGTCCTCGTGTTGCGGAAGAAGCCGCGGCTGTTCGACCTCTTTCGTTCCCGCTCCCTGCATCAGGGTGCGGTGCAGGCGCTGACCGACACGCGCGATGAGGTGACCTGATGGTGTTCAACGTGACGACCTCCCTCGATGCCAGCGACGTGATCCGCCTGGCCAAGCGTTTCTTCGCCGAGCGCATTCCGCACCACGCCGCCTTTCCCGAGAAGGAGGGCGACAGTTGGTTGGTGTTGCGCGGACAGGGTGGCGAAGAGATCGCCCTCGCGACCAGCCGCGTCGATGGCGTGACGCGGGTCCGCGCCTCCACGCTCCTCTTCGACCATGCGGTGGATCGCTTCCTCGGCACGCTCCCGCCGGTGGAGGCGTCCGCATGAGCGCCGAGCTGCCGATTCGGGTGATGGTGCACGAGGTGTGGGACGAGATCCCGATGGCGGTGACGCCGGCGACCACGGTGCGCGAGATCAAGCAGCGCGCCCTCCTCGCGGCGCGCGTGGTCGAGGCACCCGACGCGTTCCTGGTGAAATTCCGCGGCGCGGCCCTCGCGGATGAGTCGCGGACGGTGGCGGAGAACGACTTTCCAGCTGGCGCGCCGCTGATCGTGCTGCGCCGACTGCGCCGCCCGGTGTACTGAGCCGGACGCATCGGATGCTGGTCGTCACCGCCGCGGAGTGCCTGGCGCACGATCCCGGGCGGGGCATGCCCGAGCAGCCGGCGCGGCTCCGCACCGTGCTGCAGCGGCTGGCAGGCGCGGGAAGGCCCGCCACGGAGGCTCCCGCCGCATCAGGGGAGTGGTTGGCCACCCTGCACAGTCCCGACTACCTGCGCGATCTCGAGGCGATGAGCCGGCGCGGTGGGGGCGACTACGGCCCCGATTGTCCCGTCGGGCCCGCGACCTGGCGCGCAACCCTCGCCGCCGCCGGAGCTGCGCAGGCCGCGCTCACGCATGCGCTGGCCGGCCGCGGGAACGCCTTTGCCGCGATCCGCCCGCCGGGGCACCATGCGCTGCGCCACGAGGCGATGGGGTTCTGTTACGCCAATCAGGTTGCACTGCTCGCGGTGGAGGCCAGACGCCAAGGCCGCGAACGGGTGCTGATCATCGATTGGGACGTGCACCACGGCAACGGAACGCAAGCGCTCGTCGAGCATGATCCGACCATCCGGTTCGTCTCAATGCACCAGTGGCCGTGGTGGCCCGGCTCTGGTGCTGCGGAGGAGCGCGGCGTGGGGAACATCTTCAACGTTCCGATGCCGCCGCAGCTCGAGGCAACGCGGTACGTTGAGGCGCTGTGGGACGCTGTCATCACGGCCACGGCGGAGTGGCGTCCCGACGTCGTGTTGATCTCGGCAGGGTACGACAGCATGGAGGGCGACCCGCTCGGCGGCTTCACCCTCGAGCCGGTGCATTTCGCCGACTGGGTCGGCCGGCTGCGTACCACCTTTCCCACGGCCCCGATGGTCGCGCTCATGGAGGGGGGGTACCTCCCGGCGCGACTCGCCGACGGGGTGCTGGCGACCGTCGCGGCCCTCGCCTAAGCTTCCCCCATGACCCTCCGACTCAGCACCGAGCTGCTCGCCCTCCGCACCCGCCACCCCTTCATCATCGCGCGGGGCGGTCAGAGCGACTACCGCACCGTGATGGTGAAGATCACCGATGACGACGGCGTCGAAGGCTGGGGCGAGGCGGCCGCGACGCGCTTCTACGGCGAAACGCTGGAGACGGTGCAGGCGGCGCTCGCGACCTACGGCACCCTGCTCGGTGATGATCCGCACCAGCTGGACGCGATCGAGCGGCGGCTGGAGCTGACGCTTCGGCGCAACGCCGCGGCGCGGGTCGCGATCTCGGCGGCGCTGCACGACCTGGTCGGCAAGCGGCTCGGTGTGCCGCTGTGGCGCTACTGGGGGCTCGATGCGGCCCAGGCGCCGCGCTCCACCTTCACGATCGGGATGGACACGCCGGAGATGATCCGGCTCAAGGTCGGTGAAGCGGCGGAGTACCCGATCCTCAAGATCAAGCTCGGCGGGCCGGACGATCTCACGCTGCTGCGCACCATCCGCGATGCGACCGACAAGGAGCTGCGCGTCGATGCCAACTGCGGCTGGACGGCGGTGCATACCGTGCGGATGCTGCCGGTGCTCGAGGAGTTCGGCGTGACCGTGCTCGAACAGCCGGTCCCGCCTGACGACCTCGACGGTCTGGCGCACATCCACCACCATGCGCGGATTCCCTTGATCGCCGACGAGAGCTGCGTCACCTCAGGCGACATCGCCCGGTTGGTGGGCCGCGTCGACGGCATCAACATCAAGCTGGCCAAGTGCGGTTCGCTGCGTGAGGCACTGCGGATGATCGCGATCGCGCGCGCGCACCAGATGACGGTGATGGTCGGTTGCATGATCGAATCGTCGCTTGGCATCACCGCGGCCGCGCACTTCACGCCGCTGGTCGACATCGTCGACCTCGACGGCGCCGCGCTGTTGTCGGCCGATCCCTTTGTCGGGGCGAACATCTCGGGCGGGCAGGTGTCGCTTCCGGATGCTCCCGGGCTGGGCGTGACGCGACGATGACCGACCGGTACGCGCAGGTCGCCCTGCCGCTGCCACTCGCCGAGCCGTACCGCTACCGGATTCCGGCCACCCTCGCCGATCGCGCGCTCCCCGGGGCGCGCGTCGTCGTTCCGGTCCGGCGCGAGGAGCTCATCGGCCTCGTGACGGCGGTCGATGTCGCGCCACCGCCGGCGGCGGCGCGCGACATCCTTGCGGCGCCCGACGCCGAGGTGGCGCTCCCGGCGCCGTTGCTGGCGCTGGCCGCGCGGGCCGCGCGCTACTATGGGGCGCCGCCGGGGCTGATGCTGCGCGCGATGCTGCCGGCGGCGCTCTGGGGGCAGTCGACGGTGATGCTCCACCTCGAGGCCAACGCTCGCGCCGTGGTCGGCGGAACTGCAGGGGACCTGGTGGAGTGGCTCGACCGTCGCGGCGGCAGCGGAACGATTCAGGCGGCGAGCCGCGCCCTCAAGAAGCCGCTGTGGGAGGCCGCCGACCGGCTGCAACGCGTCGGCGCGCTCTCGTTCGAGGTCGTGCCGCCGGATACCGACGGCGCCGCGGCGACGACCCGGACCGCGGCGATCGTCGGCGAGGTGCTCCCGCTGCTCGCGCGGGATGCGCAGTTCCTGCGGAAGCCGGCTCAGCGCAAGTTGTATGAACTGCTCGAGGGGCGTGGCGGCCGGATGGCGGTGCGCGGCCTGCTCGAGGCCAGTGGCGCGACCATCGGCCCGCTCAACCAGCTCGCCGCCTCGGGGTTGATCGCGCTGCTCGACGACGCGACCTCGCGCGACCCCTTCGCCGACCTTCCCTCCAGCCCGCCGCCTCCCCACCTCACGGCGGACCAGGAGCGCGCGCTCGCTACCCTCCGAGCGATCGCGCCCGGCGAGACCTCGCTGCTCTTTGGGGTGACCAGCTCCGGCAAGACGCTGGTCTACCTGGAACGGATCCGCGAGCTGCTCGCGGAGGATCGCGGCGCCATCGTGCTGGTGCCCGAGATCGCCCTCACGCCACAGACCGTGGCGAGGCTGCGTGGCGCGTTCGGCGACGATGTCGCGGTGCTGCACAGCGGCCTCAGCGATGGCGAGCGGGCCGACGCCTGGCGTGCGCTCCGCCACGGGGAGCGTCGGGTTGCCGTCGGTGCGCGCTCGGCGATCTTCGCACCGGTGCGCAACCTCGGGCTCATCGTCATCGATGAGGAACACGAGTCGAGCTACAAGAACGGCGAGACCCCGCGCTACCACGCGCGCGACATCGCCGCCTGGCGCGCCCGACTTGAAGGGGCCGCCATCATCCTTGGCTCGGCCACTCCTGCGCCGGAGAGCTGGGCCCGGCTGGCGCCCGCGCACGTCGTCCGCCTGCCCGCCCGCATCGGCGATCGGCCGATGCCTCCCGTGGAGCTGGTCGACCTCCGCACCACGCCCATTGTCGCGCATCCGACCGGTGTGCCGTGGAGCAGCGTGCTCGACGAGGCCGTCATCGCCGCGCTCGCGCGCCAGGAGCAAGTGCTGTTGTTGCTCAATCGACGCGGTTGGGCGGCGTTCGTGCAGTGCACGGCATGCGGCGAGGTGGTCCAGTGCCCCAACTGCAGCATCTCGCTCACCGTGCACCGCAATCCCGACGAACTGCGCTGTCACTATTGCGACCATCGCACCGGCATCCCGACCGGCTGCCCGTCGTGTCACGGCAGCACGACCCGCCATCTTGGCGCCGGGACACAGCAAGTCGAACGCCTGGTCGCCGAGCGCTTCCCGGCGGCGCGCGTCGCGCGGATGGATCTCGACACGACGGCCAGCAAGTGGGGGCATCATCGCATCCTGGAGCGCGTCGAGCGGGGCGAGGTCGACGTCCTGATCGGGACCCAGATGATCGCCAAGGGAATCGATTTCCCCAATGTCACACTGGTCGGCGTCGTCGATGCCGACACGGCACTCCACCTCCCCGACTTTCGTTCGGCGGAGCGCACCTTCCAGCTGATCGCCCAGGTGGCGGGGCGTGCGGGGCGCGGACCGAAGGGGGGCAAGGTCCTGGTGCAGACACGGCAGCCGGAGCATCCGGCCCTCGGCTTTGCGGCACGCCATGACGCCGAGGGCTTCCTGACCGCGGAACTCGAGGGACGTCGCTCCCCGCCCTATCCGCCGACCACCTCGTTGGTGCGCATCGTGGCCAGCGGTGAGGATGGCGGGGCGGTGGCGGAGCGGATCACGGCGCTGGCACGCTGGTGCGACGCGCTCATCACCCGACTCGACTTGCCGCTGACACTGCTTGGGCCGGCGCCGTGTCCGATCGAACGGATCACCAATCGCTGGCGCCACCACCTGCTGCTCAAGGGGGAGGCCGCGGTGCTCGGGGGCGTGGTGCGGGCGCTTGCTCCGAAACTTGGCGCGATGCGCGGCGATGTGCGGTTGGCGCTCGATCGAGATCCGGTGTCGTTGTTGTAGAGTCGTTGGTCGTTGGTCGTTAGTTGTTAGATGTCGTAGGTCGTAAGTCGTAGGTCGTAAGTCACTGGTCACTGGTCACTGGTCACTGGTCACCCCTCACCCCTCACCCCTCACCCCTCACCCCTCACCCCTAGAGGCGGAAGCTCGCGCC
>CXWL01120386.1_pt1 | contig 28649 bp, 29 predicted proteins | sample 590931 | NCBI WGS metagenome assembly CXWL01 (sample SAMEA3498368, study PRJEB10139) | groundwater metagenome | biome: water well; material: biofilm material | place: Germany | collected 2015-04-27 | reverse complement strand
GCATGCCGCAGAAACTCAAATAGCGGAAACCAATCGCAAGGTATTGGCATTATTTGAAGAAGTCTCAAAAAATGCGCCAGCAGGTTCTGAAAGTGTCGTTGAATTTGTAAAATCAGCGATTGGTAACGCCAACGCTGGCTACAACCAACTGACCAAAACGACTAAGCAAGCCGTTGAAGCGATCGAAACCAATATCAACACTGCGGTAAATCAAATCACGCAAGCGACAACTAAAGCCGCGCCACGTGCCACCGCTAAAAAATAAATGTCATTTTTATTTTGAGCTAAAAAAATGCCCCGAAATTTCGGGGCATTTTTGTTTTCACTCTGAGTGTTTTTCCGTATCGATGCTTAAATCAACCCTCACCCAAATATGCTGCCTGCACCTTAGGATCATTTAGCATATCTTTCGCATTACCACTCATGGTAATAAGGCCTGAATCCATCACGTAAGCGCGATGGGCTGCCTGCAATGCAAGTTTAGCATTTTGCTCGACCAGCAATATAGTCACTCCCTGAGCCGAAACATTACGCACCACCTCAAAAATCTTCTCGACCATGATAGGAGACAAACCCATCGATGGTTCGTCAAGCAGCAGTAAATTAGGATGACTCATTAAAGCCCTCGCCATCGCAAGCATTTGTTGCTCGCCACCAGACAAAGTACCCGCCAATTGTGCCGCCCGTTCTTTCAAGCGAGGAAACACTGAAAACCACTTCTCAATATCAAGATTAATGCCGGCCTTGTCATTCCTGGTATAGGCGCCCATCATCAAATTTTCTTGAATCGTCATTCGTGTGAAGACACCACGTCCTTCAGGAACCATGGCTAAGCTATCGCTCACTAGTTGAAACGACGTCACATTCCGGATCGACTTTCCTTTATAGAAAATATCGCCGTCTACATTGCATGCAGGCAAGGTTCCGGTAATGGCTTTGAGCGTCGTCGTTTTTCCAGCGCCGTTTGCACCAATCAAGGTGATCAATTCGCCTTTATTGACTTCGAGATCAATGCCCTTTACCGCTTTAATTCCGCCATAGGCAACCTTAAGATTGCTGACCTTCAATACATTCTCAACCATTAGTGCCCACCTCCCAAATATGCCTCAATCACGGCTGGATTTTTTTGAATTTCAGCAGGTAATCCCTCCGCAATTGGTTTCCCGTAATCGAGCACAGTCATTCGATCACACAAACCCATCATCAGCTTAACATCATGCTCAATGAGTAAAATCGTTTTACCTTCCGCCTTAATCTTGACCAATAATTCGCGCAACGCAAGTTTCTCAGTCGCATTCATACCAGCGGCAGGCTCATCCAGTGCCAACAATTTTGGATCGGTTGCTAATGCGCGGGCGATCTCAAGCCTGCGCTGATCGCCGTAAGACAGGAATTTGGAAGTGCGTTCAGAAAATTGCCCGATACCAACAAAATCAAGCAATTCCTGAGCACGCACGCGTATTTCCGCTTCTTCCTTACGTGCAGCAGAATGTCTGAAAATTGCACCAAACATGCCCTGATGGGTACGGATATGCCTGCCAACCATGACATTTTCCAATGCCGTCATCTCGCCGAACAGACGAATATTCTGGAAGGTGCGCGCAATCCCCGCCTTTGCGACTTCATGTGGAGCAGAAGGGGAATACGGCTTTCCATCTAGTTCAAAAGTACCGGAATCTGGTTGATATAAGCCGGTAATTACATTAAAGAATGTGGTCTTACCGGCGCCATTCGGTCCAATCAATCCGTAAATATGACCTTGCTTGATTTCAATACCAACATTGGATAAGGCTTGCAAACCGCCGAAGCGTTTATTGGCACCTTCAATTTTTAAAATAGTCTGTTGAGTCATGTCAGAATTCCTTATGCCGCAGCTTCATTTGTACTGGTGATTCTGTCTTCGTGTTTTGGTGCTGGCCACAAACCTGAAGGGCGGTTCAACATAATCGCCACCATTGCAAAGCCATACAACAATTGACGCAAGACTTCCGCCTCGATCCAAATTTTCCCGAACAAAAGATTTTGCACTGGCTCAACAACATGGCGCAAGACCTCAGGCAATGCCGCTAATAAAACCGCACCCAAAATAACGCCTGGGATATGTCCTATTCCACCTAGTACCACCATCGCCAGGATGACGATGGATTCCATCAAGGAGAATGACTCAGGGGAAACAAATCCTTGGAATGAGGCGAACATAGCACCGGAAACACCACCAAAAGAGGCGCCCATGGAAAACGCCAGTAATTTCATATTACGGGTATTGATGCCCATGGCTTTTGCGGCGATCTCATCTTCACGAATGGCCACCCATGCACGTCCCAAACGAGAATGCTGTAATCGGACCGAAATAATAATAATCGCTATGCACAAGCTCAAAAACAAAAAGTAATACGCATTGACAGACGGCATACTAAAACCGCCTATTTGTAGGGTGGCATTTGAACCGGCTTCTCCCGCTAACGACACGCCAAAGATACGCACAGGATCAATCAGGTTGATACCTTGTGGTCCGTTCGTAAAGTTAATCGGGGAATTGAGATTATTCATAAAAATACGAATAATTTCGCCAAACCCCAAGGTGACGATCGCCAGATAATCACCGCGCAACTTTAAGGTTGGTGCCCCCAAAAGCGCACCGAAGATACCCGCAGTCACAGCCGCCATTGGAACAATAAACCAGACAGAGAGATGAATACCGTTTTGCGTGATCTCAGGGCCAAATACGGTGACCAGGAAATTTCCCAGCGCTGGATAATTATTAACAAAAGACTCAAGTACCACCGCAAATTGCTGTGACCCGAAAAGGGCTGCCAAATAGGCGCCGACTGCATAAAACGCGATGTAACCCAGATCAAGCAATCCGGCAAAACCAACAACAATATTCAAGCCCAGGGCGAGCATGATATACAACAAGGCAAAATCAATAATCCTTACCCAGGAATTACCAAAATTGGCAGCAACAAAGGGAAACAGTATTAACAGGACCGCTAAAACAGCGAAGCTCGCGTATGCCTTGGCAGGATTGTTTTTCATGTTAAATGGATTTGACATCAATTCTCTCCTTACGCACGGTCTGCAACACGTTCACCCATAATGCCGGATGGACGCACTGTCAGAACAATAATCAATACAATGAACGCAAAAATATCCTGATATTGACTACCTAGAAAACCTCCGGTCAGGTCGCCAATGTATCCGGCACCTAAACTTTCAATCAAGCCCAAAATAACGCCCCCGACCATGGCGCCATAAATATTCCCGATACCACCGAGAACAGCGGCAGAGAATGCTTTCAATCCTGGCACAAAACCCATTGCAAATTGTGCTGATGAATAGTTAGCTGCCCACATCACACCAGCAATAGCCGCCAGTGCAGCACCGATAGCGAAGGTAGCGACGATGACCTTATTGGAATCGACACCCATCAACCCAGCAACACGTGGATTTTCGGCAGTAGCACGCATGGCCCGGCCCATTTTTGTTTTCTCAACCAACAGTACCAAGCCTACCATCGCCAGGGTCGCCAACACTAAAAGAAGGATTTGTGTTTGTGAAATTACCGCACCAGCTACATTCACAGGTGTTGACGGCATGATGGACGGAAATGGGATAGGGCTACGTCCCCAGATCATCATCGCAAAGGTCTGTACCAGGATGGAGATACCGATTGCAGTAATTAGTGGCGCGAGCCGGGGGGCATTTCGCAATCGTCTGTAGGCAACGCGCTCTATCAATACATTCACTGCGATGCAAACGGGGATAGCACCGAGAATCGCTATCATCAACATCACGATACCAGGGAGATCGGGCGCAACTACTTGCAATAACTTCAAAATACTTAATCCGGCCATAGCACCGACCATAAGTACATCACCATGTGCAAAGTTGATCAGGTTCAAAACCCCGTAAACCATGGTGTAACCCAGAGCGACTAAGGCATACATGCTGCCCAGCACTAAGCCATTAATAATTTGCTGAATGAACGTTTCCATGTTCTTTTTCTTTCTATAAGCAAAACAAAATTTTAATCAAAACATGAAGCGAAACTGAACTGTCGTCTCCAATATACAGTTCGCATAGTAAAAACGGCACCCTATACGCTGGAGTGCCGCTAAAACCCATGTGCTACCTTACGTTAGAATTAAATGATGGCAGAGTGTGCCAAGGATTTTTACTAAATTCCCCGACAACGCAGTTTAAGTACATTCATGCCCATCAAAAAACATCCAAAGTAAAGCAAATCACAAATCACATAAGCGGCGAAGCGTGACAGCTTTTACGGAAGCAAGAAATAAGTATTAACCGCAGGGCACAAAACTAAAATGGGAGCTTGCCTAGCAGGATGCACAGCATAATAAAGCATAAAAAAATTAAAATACGGCCTGATTTTAATCAGATATATGATGCATTTTCACCACATTAAAATCATATCTTAATGACCATATATGCAACTAACCGAACTACTACCAAATAGCTGTCGGATTCAATTTTCACGCATACTACTATACCAATTGGACTTTTCCAAAAAAGAAATTACGCAAGAAAATATTCCACCGTCCCGGTGATGTTTATGCTAAAAATTTGATCGTAATGATTGGTGTATGGCGATCATTTCAAACCGATAAGTCCCTTTGGCATCGGGAACGTTACATGCTCTTCTACTCCGTCGAGTATTCTTACACTTTTTGCGCCGAGATCCTTGAGTCTATCAATGACTTGCTTTACCAGCACTTCAGGTGCCGATGCGCCGGCTGTCACGCCGATTCGGGAACAATGGATAAGCCAATCGGGCTTTATCTGTTCGGCGTTATCAACCATGAACGATTCAGTGCCCATTTTTTGTGAAACCTCTCTCAGCCTATTGGAGTTAGAGCTGTTTGCACTACCCACAACGATGACCAAATCAACTTGCGGAGCCATAAATTTGACGGCTTCTTGACGATTGGTGGTCGCGTAGCAGATATCTCCTTTTTTTGGCTCCCGGATATTCGGATATTTCCGTTTCAGTGAGGCGATAACATCTAAAGTGTCATCAACGGATAAAGTAGTCTGCGTAACATAGGCTAAGCGATCCGGATCTGTTGCGTGAAGTTTTGCAACATCTTCTACCGTTTCGACCAAATACATCCCGCCGTCGCTCTGCCCCATTGTACCTTCCACTTCCGGATGCCCGTGATGCCCGATCATGATAATTTCGCATCCTTCGCGTCGCATTTTTGCAACTTCAATGTGTACCTTCGTTACCAAAGGACAAGTTGCATCAAATACAGTCAAACCACGCAATTGAGCATCATCGCGGACAGCTTGAGAAACCCCATGTGCCGAAAAAATCACGGTATTCCCTGCTGGCACATCATCTAATTCCTCAATGAAAATTGCACCCTTCTGCTTTAAGTCATTGACTACGTAAGCATTGTGTACAATTTCATGACGAACATAAATCGGGGCGCCAAACTGTTGCAAGGCGCGTTCCACAATTTCGATCGCACGATCAACTCCGGCACAAAAACCTCTTGGCTGAGCGAGTAATATTTCTTTATCCATATATGCTTTTACAGAATACCGATGATTTTCGCTTCAAGAACTACGGTTTGACCGGCCAAAGGATGGTTAAAGTCAAATAAGGCGCCATTTTCGTCAATGGATTTTAAAATTCCGGCAAATTTCCCTCCTGATGGTGCGGAAAAATCGACCAGATCACCGATGACATATTGCTCACCAAAAGCGGAGTTTTTCTGCAAGGTTTCAAGGGAAACATGCCGTATCAGATCCGGATTACGAGGGCCAAAGGCATTTTCCGGCTTAAGTTCCTGCTTCGTGTGAGACCCTTCCTGCAGCCCCATCAATGCAGCCTCTAGCCCAGGCGAAAGTTGCCCATGGCCCATCTGTATAGTCGCTGGACTATCATTAAAAGTGCTAATGATATCGTCACCATCCATACTGGACAGTCTGTAATGCAGGGTTAGATAGGCATCTTGGGTAACGACAGGTGTTGATAAATAAGACATAATTCAGCTTTCATCGATTAAGTCGATATTGTAAGCCAGCTAGCGCATCAAAATCACGCCTTCTCTGCTTCTAGATTGTTCAAGGATTATTTATGGCAATAAACGACTGGCCAGAAGATCAGCGTCCGCGCGAAAGGCTCATCAAATTCGGAGCTGCTGCATTATCTGATGCCGAATTACTTGCGGTATTTCTGCGCATCGGCGTTAAAGGAAAAAGTGCAGTTGACCTTGGCCGCGATATGCTCAGCCAATTTGGCTCACTCAACGGATTATTTACAGCCAACATTAAGGAGTTTTCCGGCGTGCATGGGCTTGGCGCAGCAAAATATGCGCAATTGCACGCGGTACTAGAACTGGCGCAACGTTCTATCTCAGAAGAGTTAAAAGTGAATACATCCCTGTCTTCGCCCGAATCTGTCAAAAATTATCTTCAACTGCTAATCGGAAATAAGCCTTATGAGTCCTTTGCAGTATTATTTTTGGATATCAAGAATCGTTTAATCAAGTCTGAAGAATTGTTTCGCGGCACACTTAACCACGCCAGTGTTTATCCAAGAGAGATNNGCGCTGGCACTTGTGGATATTCGCGTGCTGGATCATTTTATTATTGCCAATCCATCCGTCTATTCCTTCGCGGAGCATGGTCAGATTTAAGTACAATTCAAATTGTTAAATAAATTAAATATATAAGACACAATTGTTTTTCGCAAGTCATTGATAATCCATAGAATTTTCGTTATACTACGTTTTTTTCCAATTTCGGAAATATATCAAGGAGTGAAACATGGCGCGTGTATGCCAAGTTACTGGGAAGGGGCCAATGGTTGGCAACAATGTTTCCCATGCAAACAACAAAACAAAACGTCGTTTTTTGCCTAACCTGCAAAATCGTCGCTTTTTCGTAGAATCAGAGAACCGTTGGGTTTCTCTGCGTCTGTCTAACGCAGGCCTGCGTGTAGTTGACAAAATCGGCATCGATGCCGTTTTAGTTGACATGCGCGCTCGCGGCGAAAAAGTTTAAGCGAAAATCACTGTTAGGAAAATATCATGGCTAAATCTGGTCGCGACAAAATCAAACTGGAATCGACTGCTGGTACAGGTCATTTCTATACCACATCAAAAAACAAGCGCACGATGCCTGAAAAAATGGAGATCATGAAGTTTGATCCCAAAGCTCGTAAGCATGTTATCTATAAAGAGACTAAGATTAAATAAATCTTTTTCTTCTCATCAAAAACCCTGCTCTTTTGGCAGGGTTTTTTTATCGCTTTTTTCTCGCTCTCGCGGCTGCATTGAAAATATTGAGCATAAAAAAAGCGCCTTGTTTAAGGGCGCCATACTCATCAAGGCAATTTATTGCCCATTAAGAGATAATGAAGGTTAAGCATAACTGCGAAGTCTTCTTGAAAAATCATGCAGTGTCTGGATGCCTGATGTTTCTGCCCGCATGCACCAGTCTTGCAGTTGGCATAGCAACTGCTCTCGGCTCACCGTTGAGCGCTCCCAAATCAAACCAAGCTCTACGCGCATTTCATGCATCGTTTTTAATGCACTGCTGTGTGCAAGCAATTCGGATAATTGCTGTTTTTGCGGAGCTTCCAATTTACTGGGCTCTCTCTGCAAAAGTTTTTTCGCGGCCTTTAAAAACCCTTCTTCATACTGTGATTTGACACGCAGCTGAGCCACTTCGCCACGCCAAGTCTGGCGCAGTGACTTTGTATATTTCGCCATGACATCGTATCGATTTGTAATCACGGCCTGGAGCGTATCGAGGTCAATGATACTTTTCGCTTCAGCGAACTTAGGTTCAGGGGCGATTTTCTTTACATTAGCCAAACCCACAATTTCCATTGAGCGTATATAAAACCAGCCGATATCAAACTCATACCATTTCGACGAAAGTTTCGCCGAAGTACCAAAGGTGTGATGATTATTATGCAATTCCTCACCGCCAATCAGGATGCCTAACGGGAAAACATTTGTTGATGCATCTGCACAATCATAATTTCTGTAACCCCAATAATGCCCGATACCGTTAATGATCCCTGCAGCAGTAATAGGAATCCACATCATTTGAACGGCCCAAACACTTACACCAATGACACCAAACAACAGTACGTTAATCACCAGCATCAACATGATGCCTTGCCAGCTAAAGCGCGTATACACATTGCGCTCCATCCAATCATCCGGCGTGCCATGACCATATTTTTGCATGGTCTCCATGTTTTTAGATTCGGCGCGATATAACTCTGCACCTTGAAATAAGACCTTTTTGATGCCCCTGGTCACCGGGCTATGCGGATCCTCTTCAGTATCACATTTTGCGTGGTGCTTGCGATGGATAGCAGCCCATTCTTTGGTAACCTGCCCTGTCGTCAGCCATAACCAGAAGCGAAAAAAATGACTTGGGATTGCGTGCAAATCAAGCGCACGATGAGCCTGGCAACGATGCAGGAAAATAGTTACGCTGGCAATCGTAATATGGGTAACCACCATCGTAAACGCGAATACTTGCCAACCGGTAGCACGAGTAAGCCCATTTGAAAGAAAATCAATTACAGCATCAAGAAAAGTACTCAAAATAACATTTACTCCGTGGTTAATGACATGATCGCAGCCTAATTTCTTTGAACATCAGCTGCCAATTTAGTATATTTCGCCTAGTATTTTACCTTTTTTTCCCAAGCTAAAGTCTGTGACTTTACCTGAAGTATCATTCACGGTAATGACACGTTGTGGATAAGGCAACTCGATCGCATGCAACTGTAAAGTCTTCCAGATTGCCCTGTTCACTTCAGACAACACATTGGTGCGGCCGTTTTCTGGGTCGGCGATCCAGAAACCAACTCTCAAGTCAAGCCCATCGGCACCAAATTTCATCAAATATGCGGATGGACCGGGATCTTGCGACACTCGAGCCACACTTGCGGTCGCCTCGACAAGTTGAGGCAGTAAGGCCTCCAAATCAGTCTTATAAGCAACCGTCAAGTCCGTCGTCATCACGACCGAGCGATCTGTCAGAGAATAATTTTGCACTGGATTAGATACTAGCATTTCATTTGGGATAATGGACTCACCGCCATCCATCCCCTTAAGAACGGTATATCGTGTCTTGATATCGGTAACTTCCCCATTAAATTTATCAACAGAGATCATGTCACCGATAGACATGCTTCCATCAAGTAAAATAATGAAACCAGATAAATAACTACTCGTAATTTTTTGCAGGCCCAGCCCCAGTCCCACCCCCAGCGCACCACCAAATACTGACAGCACGGTCAGATCGATACCGACCATGGAAAGGCTCACCAGGATAGCGACGACGATTAAGGCCGCCCTCCCCAGTCTGGAAAAAACCACTTTAAGGGAAGAATGCATAGACGGCAAGCGCATCAGCCGCGCCTCAAGCGCAGCACTCGCCCACATCGCGACGATCAAGGTGACGATAACGGAAGCTATCGCCTGCAATATCTCCAAAAGAGAAATTTTATTGCGGCCGATCGAAATGACCGTGTCATCTAAAAACGAAAACAATTCCTGCCATAAGCCGGTGAAATACAGAGCGACGCCTAACATGACCAAACCGGCAAATAGCTTTTCAAAAATCGCTAAAAAATCTCCTATTTTTCCATCACGAGAAAAAGTATGCCGCACCACATAAAATCCAAATCGAATCAACGCAAATGATCCGACCACAGGGAACAGTAGACTCAATAAATTGGTATGCTGCCATTTTCCCAGTATGGCTTTGGCCACCAGAAGAAATAACAAGACTAGAGTCGGCAATAAGACTCTTGAAAAACTTTCAACGCCTAATTTTATGGGGCCTGATGGCGGAATCATCCTGCGCAAAAAACGATGCGCCAGCCATGCCAGGAAAAAACAGCAAACCACCGCGCCAATTTGCCAAAGGACATTGACATCGCGCAAGTCATCTGCCAAGTTTGAAAGCAAACTTGCTAACGGTGGAGTACTCATAAAATTAAACGATATATCGCCAGCTTAAAGATCTGTTTGAGCAATCACTTCTTTATTCGCTTCTTTAGCCACATTATTCCTTTGCATAATGGCGGCGAAAAAACCATCCGTTTGATGCAAGTGCGGCAAAAGCTTCAGATAATCACCCGTTTCGAGATTCACCTTTTGTTCGGCCAACACTTGTGATGCCGGAACCAAAGTGAAATCTGGATGTGTTGCTAAAAAAGCCTGCACAATATTTTCATTCTCTTCATCAAGAATGCTGCAAGTGGCGTAAACCAAACGGCCACCAGACTTCAGCAGCCTGGCCGCACTATCAAGAATGGCTGCCTGTTTTGCGTTCAACTCAGCGATGCCAGACTCGGTCTGCCGCCATTTAACGTCAGGATTACGCCTTAATGTCCCCAAGCCGCTGCATGGCGCATCGACTAAAACACGGTCGAGTTTGCCGGCCAAACGTTTGATTTTTGCATCTCGTTCGTGAGCAATGAGCACTGGATGCACATTTGACAGTCCGCTACGCGCTAAACGCGGTTTGAGTTTAGCCAAACGTTTTTCGGAAATGTCAAAGGCATAAAGACGTCCGGTATTGCGCATGAAGGCGCCCAAGGCGAGTGTCTTACCGCCTGCACCAGCGCAAAAATCAGCTACCATTTCGCCACGCTTGGCACCAAGCAATTGTGCCAAGAGCTGGCTGCCTTCATCCTGCACTTCGATGGTTCCATCCTTGAACAAAGGAAGGTTCTGGATAGAAGGTTTTTTCCTGATCCGCAAACCTGTTGCAGAATAAGGCGTTGGTTCCGCAATAATTGGCGCTAGCGCGAGCGCGCCTATGACTTCATCGCGATTTCCCTTCAAGGTATTCACGCGTATATCCAGGGCAGCAGGTGTATTCAGAGAATCAGCAAGCTGCAAAGCTTCATCCTCACCGAATTTTTGCGTGAGTTTTTGCCACAGCCAACCTGGCATATTGGATTTCATCGCAACTGGCAAATGTGTACGGTCAATCAGCATCACTCTTTGCAACCAGGCTATTTCTTCTTCGCTCAAACCACCAAGTGAATCTACCCCGACGGCATCAGCCAATCCCAGCAACGTCAGTCGTCGCATCGGCGAACCTGTTCCCGATTCGGAAAAATTCGTATAAACACTTTTATTGCGCAGCAAGCCGTAAATGGCTTCTGCGATCACGCCTCTTTCCCGTCCGCCCAAACGTGGGTGCTCGCGAAAATACCGTGACAGCGTACCGTCTGCAGGGCCTGTGAAACGCAATATTTCACGCAATACTTCTTCGGCATGGCCAATGATCGCTGGAGGTAATCTCATTTTTATTCCTTTTTCAATTCTTTATATTATCTGTTGAACTTACGTCAACATGAACGCAATTACCTTTGATTGTCAGCTTACCTTCAACAAACCATTTTACTGAGCGTGGATAAATCAAGTGCTCGTGCGACAACAAGCGTGCAGACAAACTTTCTTCGGTATCGTCTTCAAGCACTCTAATTGTCGCTTGGTCAATGATAGGACCATGATCAAGCTCGGCGGTGACAAAATGCACAGTCACGCCATGCACTTTAACGCCGGCTTCGAGTGCCTGTTTATGCGTCGCAAGACCGGTAAAGCTAGGCAACAATGACGGATGAATATTGATCATTCTGCCCGCATAGTGTTGAACGAAAGGCGCGGTCAAGATGCGCATAAAACCAGCCAATACCACTAAATCTGGAGAATAACGGTCTATTTCCACTTGAAGTGCTGAATCAAAGGCCTCACGCGTTGCGAAATTTTTACTTATGACTACCGAGGTAGGAATACCAAGACTAGCGGCGTATTCAAGTCCTGCAGCGTCTGGGCGGTTACTAATAACAGCGGCGATCCGTGCTGGCCATTGTTGTTCTTTGGCGGCTTGAGCAATCGCTTGCATATTGCTCCCGCGCCCGGAAATGAGTATCACGATGTTTTTCATGGCGGCATTGTACCGCTGTACATGCCCAAGCCCCAAATAAAAATGCCGACCTTAAAAAGTCGGCATGTCTGCTACCACCCTACAAATGTTCTATTCAAAGGAGTAAAACACGCGGAATGCGACTTTCTTTTCCGACCAAAAATCTGCAGCATCCCGAAACACATCCAGAAGAGTTTCTCTTGCCTCTTTATCGAATTTCGGGGTATTGGGAAGTTGCTCCAATACAACCACAAAACCCGGCTGCGGACCTGCCTTGTATACGAGATCAGTCAGACAATCAGACAATCCATCAAAATTTTTACCAAAATGTTTAGGAAAACCAAAAGACACGGCGATTTTTCCTAAAACCTGTTGTTTCGTGCTGGCATCAAGACAGTAAGCATACAAAAAATGTTGCCCGAGCTTGGCTGCCTCAGCCTGCAATTCGGGTACCCGGAAGGCACGGATAGATTGCACAACATTTGGTGCGACCGTTTTTAACAAATCCATTTCTCCCTCTGCTGGTGAGACTACTTTCATGAAAACCCTATCTACCATGTGCTCCAAAGCATGACTTTACGGTTGTATTCGCTTAAAAGTTTCATAATGGTCATCCGTGTAATAATATTCTCCGGACGTCATCGCGTGGCCACCAGCGATAATGCGTCTCGCACCGCGATTTCTGGCTCGGGGCGTCTTCACCGTATATTCATGGTAATAGCCGCGCTGCTGTTTTGGCAACCGAACTTCATAATTCCCGAATACCTTTCCATCTTTTTCATAGGGGAAAGGACCGCCCTGCTTAATCAGCAACAGTGTCGCTTGTCCTTCTTTTGGCAAGGAGGAGATGCCTATTAGTCCAAGCTGGGCAGATTCTTTCGCGAAAACACTGACAGAAAAGAAAGCCGTCAACAAAAAAATTGTGAATTTATGTACAAATATTTGCCTGGCACTCATGCTTAATTTCATGCTTAATTTTCAACACTACAAATGTATTTAAGTGCTATAGATTACCGTTTTGTATCCAGAGAATCAACCTTTATTACTTTTTAGGCAATTTTTGTAGTTGGAGTTGTTTGTTGCTGAAAAAATCTACTGACTTCCTTGCGCTTATCCCAGGTATCTTTTTTACCCAANNCCTAACATCGTTCTGACTGGCATCGGCAAGCTATGCGTGTGGCGACTGGCTATTTCATCCAGCCTTTCCGATGGCGCGATCACCAGAATATCGACGGGTTTCAATGGCGTATTTTCCAGCATCTCCGGTGGCAGCATGGAAAGAGTCTTGTTTATTCGCGTCAATCGTTCAATATCAACGGCTAGGCTATCAAGAAAAATACTCGACATCGCATGCCCCGCTATTTGCGCAAGGCTGGGATACTGAGCGTTTTCGGTATTTTGATGTGGTGGTTCAGACAATCGCCCGGCGCCGATAATCAAGACCTTTTTTGCTCCCAGGTGAATCGCAGGAGAGATGGGTGCCAGCTGCCGCATTGAGCCATCCCCGCAATACTCCATCCGGCCGCCCCAGTTTAGCGGAACAGCAGGAAAAATAAAGGGGATTGCCGAAGATGCGAGTAAATGCTGCAAGCTGATGAAATCACGCTGTGCCAGCCTCTGGCTTCTGACCCAAGGCTCAATGTCCGCCAAGGTCTGATAAAAGGTGAGGTGCTGGCCAGCCGTATACGAGGAGGCGGTTACCGCAAGCGCTCTCAGCGCACCGTTCGACAACGCCTGATCCAAACGGTCCATGTCCAGCATCCGGCTCAACAACCCGGCCAAGGGGGAATTATCAAGCAAGGACGTGGGTGGCGATTTGCGCCATTTATTGAGTAACCAGCCAAACGACATCAGAGACAACCATCTGGCGCCGGAACGGATTACCCCCAGAGAGTCGGCACGATACACTTGTGCTGCCTCGAAGTTTTCCCAGACGTGCAAAACACTGTCTATCGCCTCCTGAAAATTATCGCTTCGGCAGGCCAGCGCGGTAGCGTTGATCGCACCGGCTGACGTGCCGCAAATAATGCCGAAAGGATTGCTCTTAGCATCCCAGCTATCTTCCAGTAAAATTTCTGAAATAGCCTTAAGAACGCCTACCTGATAGGCTGCCCGCGCACCACCTCCGGTCAAAATCAATCCAGTATCAGCATTATCAATCATCAAATTCCAACGCAAAAAAAGGGCAAACATACCGTTTGCCCTAGTGTATAAGCCTGCTATAAAAATGTCATGCTGCAATAGATGATTTCAATTATTGCGCAACAATTTACAACACGAATTATTTTGGCTGCATGCGTATGGCACCATCAAGCCGTATCGTTTCACCGTTCAACATCACGTTTTCAATGATGGATTTTGCCAGGTGTGCGTATTCTTCCGGCTTGCCTAGACGGGATGGGAAAGGCACCATTTTACCCAAGGCATCCTGAACTTCTTGCGGCATGCCCAACAACATAGGAGTTTCAAAAATGCCCGGGGCTATCGTCATCACACGAATCCCGTTTCTGGACAGGTCGCGTGCCATCGGCAAGGTCAATCCCGCAACAGCCGCCTTGGATGAACCGTAGGCTACCTGTCCCATTTGTCCATCAAAGGCAGCAACGGATGCTGTGTTGATGATAATGCCGCGCTCGCCATGCTCATTGGCCTCTGTCTTGCTCATCGCCAGCGCAGTCAGGCGTGCCATGTTAAAGGTACCGACCAGGTTGATGCTGACAACCTTCTGGAAAAGTTCCAGAGAATGCGCACCGTCCTTGCCCAAAGTTTTTACCGCCGGTGCCACACCGGCGCAATTGACCAGACCGCGGACAGTGCCGATGGCAGCCGCTGCGTCAACAACCGCGTTGCCGTCGGCTTCAGATGTCACATCACATTTAACAAAAGTGGCGCCTAATTCAGCAGCTAATTTTTGCCCTGCTTCAACCTGCACATCGGCCAGTACAACCTTGCCTCCGTTGGCGACAATCATACGTGCCGTTGCGGCGCCCAGACCTGACGCTCCACCTGTAATGATAAAAACATTGTTCTGAATTTGCATTTTTTGCCTCTTTTAATATAGATCTAAAATGAATAACGACAACACCTGAGGTAAGCTGCGCAAAAAGTGAATTGACCGGCAAAGATACGGAGGGTCCACTATCGCAGATAAGGAATCACATTACGCTTACGTTTACGTAAACGTAAACATATACGCGAATTATTTCACATTGCGGGCATTCCTTACTACCTGAAAGTAAAAAAAGACAGCCGAAGCTGCCTTTCTTTTAGGAACAATGCAACAAATTGCCAGGCCAGACCGTATCGATACGCATAATCGACACGCGTAATCAATACGCCCTATCAGTAAGCAGATTTTGCCAAAGGATCGACGGTCGCCGTTTTTACCTGCTCAACACTGGTCGTCGTTGACACCGCAGCATGTGGCGCCACCGGCTGTGCAGCCGTCCAGGGCAACAAAGGAAACAAGGGCACCAGCAACAGCGCCACAATATTGATGATCTTGATCAGGGGATTAACTGCCGGGCCAGCCGTATCCTTATAGGGATCGCCGACGGTGTCACCAGTCACGGCTGCCTTATGCGCTTCAGAACCTTTGCCGCCAAAATGTCCATCCTCAATATATTTTTTGGCGTTGTCCCATGCGCCGCCACCGGTTGTCATCGAGATTGCCACGAACAGACCGGTGATAATGGTCCCCATCAGCATGCCGCCCAGCGCAGCTGGACCGAGTGCCAAACCGACAATGATGGGCACGGCCACTGGCAACAATGACGGAAGTATCATTTCCCGGATAGCAGAAGCGGTCAGCATATCGACCGCCTTGTCGTATTCTGGCTTGCCGCTGCCATCCATGATGCCTTTGATATCGCGGAACTGACGTCGCACTTCGACCACCACAGCACCGGCAGCGCGGCCAACGGCTTCCATCGCCATCGCACCGAACAGGTAAGGAATCAAGCCACCAATAAACAAACCGACGATCACGTTTGGATCAGATAAATTGAATGAGACCTGCAGGCCAACCGATGAAAGTGCATGCGTGTAGTCGGCGAACAAAACCAGCGCCGCCAACCCTGCCGAACCGATCGCATAGCCTTTGGTGACGGCCTTAGTGGTATTGCCAACAGCATCCAGCGGATCGGTAATGGCACGCACGGATTCAGGCATGCCTGACATTTCAGCGATACCACCTGCATTATCGGTAATCGGTCCGTAGGCATCCAAGGCGACCACGATCCCTGCCATCGACAACATCGACGTCGCCGCGATAGCGATGCCATACAAGCCAGCATCACACATTTGCCCCAGCTTGTAAGCCACCAGGATTGCGGCACATACCGCCAATACGGGATAGGCGGTCGATTTCATCGAGACACCAAGGCCGGCAATGATATTGGTTCCGTGACCGGTCGTCGATGCCTCTGCGATATGGCGTACAGGTTTGAAATCGGTGCCGGTATAGTATTCAGTGATATACACCATCAAGCCGGTCAACACGATACCAACGATAGCGGCACCCATCATGGGGATGCGCATGTTTTCCGGCAAAACCATCCAGGTCACCACGGCAAAACCGAGCAGAGACAATCCTGCCGCCCACCATAAGCCGGTATACAGCGCAGACATGATTTTTTTGCCAGGTGTGTATTTCACCATGGAACAACCAATGATAGATGCGGGGATAGAGACTGCGCCCAATAACAGCGGATACATGATTGCCTCTGTCGTTGCATTGGTGATCATCAAAGCACCCAGTAGCATGGTGGCGATCAGCGTGACGACATAAGTTTCAAACAGATCTGCAGCCATACCGGCGCAATCACCGACGTTATCGCCGACATTATCTGCAATCACGGCAGGATTGCGCGGATCGTCTTCCGGGATTCCTGCTTCAACCTTACCGACCAGATCTGCGCCTACGTCAGCACCTTTGGTAAAGATGCCGCCGCCCAAACGCGCAAAAATTGAAATCAGCGATGCACCGAATGCCAGCCCAATGAGAGGTTTGATCACGTCATGCTGGGTGACGGTGTGCCCTAGCCCGTGCGGAGCTGAGAGCATCAGTATCCAATAAAACACGGTAACGCCTAGCAAGCCCAATCCGGCTACCAGCATGCCTGTAATTGCCCCACCCTTAAAGGCAACGTCCAAGGCCTGGCTCATCCCTTTGGTCGCGGCTTGTGCTGTTCTGACATTGGCCCTCACCGACACATTCATGCCGATGAAGCCACAGGCGCCGGATAACACGGCGCCGATCAGGAACCCCATGGCCGGCATTAAACCCAGTCCTGGCAAGGCGGCAATGGCCACGAACAACACTACGCCAACGATGGCGATAGTCCGGTACTGCCTGGATAAATACGCAGCAGCACCCTCTTGTATGGCGGTAGCGATTTCCTGCATGCGGGGATTTCCCGCATCCTGCTTCAGGATCCAGCTTCGCGACATTAATCCATAGACTACTGCGATAACACCGCAGGCGATGACAAACCAAAGACTAGCTACCATGTTGACTCCTCCAATTGTTATGGGCTTTTTTTGCATGGGTAATGCAAAAATGCCTTATGACGACCAAGTAAAACAACGACGATTTTCCACACATACGACGCTACCGGAATAGGTAACGCTGAATCGATGAAACCTGCACTGCAAAACTTTTACGTCGCCCTTTTTTATTCTAAGAACATGGGCGAGAGTGAACACAGAATGTCTGTTACAAAAAAATAAAGCGGACAAATATGTCCGCTTTATTTTTATTCCGCCAGGGCTAGAAACGCACTGTCACGGATGGATTCTACCGGGCCAACCCCGGCTATCTTGCGATATTTCGGCGCGCCTGGCTGACCGGACTTAGCCCAGTCGCCGTAGTAGCTGACCAGCACTTCAGTCTGTTCGTGATACACCGTCAAACGTTTCTTGACTGTCTCTTCCTTATCATCATCACGCTGTACCAGTTGTTCGCCGGTCTCATCGTCTACCCCTTCCACTTTTGGCGGATTGAATTTGACATGGTAAGTACGGCCAGAGGCAGGGTGAACGCGGCGACCGCTCATTCTTTCAACGATGGCGCTGTCAGGCACGTCAATCTCCAGCACGTAATCGATATTGACGCCGGCGTTCTTCATGGCATCAGCCTGGGGAACGGTGCGAGGAAAACCGTCAAATAAATAACCATTGGCACAGTCAGCCTGCTTCAGCCTGTCTCTGACCAGACCGATAATGATGTCGTCAGACACCAGACCGCCAGCATCCATGACTTTCTTGGCTTCGATGCCAAGTGGCGTACCCGCCTTGACTGCGGCGCGCAACATGTCTCCGGTTGAAATTTGAGGAATATTGAATTTTTCCTTGATGTAAGTGGCTTGTGTGCCCTTGCCTGCTCCTGGTGCTCCCAACAAAATAAGACGCATTTTTAATTCCTAAGACGAGTTTGAATTTTTTGCGTACAGTCGTTGCAACAAATGACGACCATACAATTTATGTTTACTGTAGTTTGATACGGCTAATGCATGCTTCGATTTATTTTTATGGCACTAGTAATATCACAGTTTCTTTTCACGAAACTTACCACAGATTTTTAATTTATTGATGCTTTGCCATGCGATTGAACAACATACGCAGAAATTTTATCGTTCAGACAGCAAAAAACGCCCTTACCTTGATCAAATCCTCCAGCGTGTCGACGCCGGGAGCGGGGCTTGCATCAGTGACATGCACGGCAATCGCATGGCCATTCCATAATACGCGCAACTGCTCGAGCGCCTCAATTTGTTCCAGAGGCGATATGTCGAGTCGCGGATAGGATTGAAGAAAGTCATTGCGGTAAGCGTACAGGCCGATGTGACGCAGCGCCACGTAGGATGCCGGCAACGCTTCACGGTTAAGCGCAAAGGCATCGCGATGCCAGGGTATCGTTGCGCGCGAGAAATACATGGCACGCCCCAGCTTATCCAGCACTACCTTCACCACATTGGGATTGAACGCCTCTTGCGCATCATGCAGCGGATGGGCGGCGGTTGCCATCGGCACCTGCTGGCTGACCAGCGCGGCTGTCGCGGCAATTAATTCTGGCGCGATCAAGGGTTCATCGCCCTGCACATTCACCACCACGGCATCGTCCGCCAGCCCCATGGCCGCAGCGACTTCGGCGATACGGTCGGTACCCGACGGGTGATCGGAGCGCGTCATGCAGGCAGGAATACTATGCTCTTTGCAGGCGGCAAGAATATCGAGGTGATCGGTTGCCACCATAATCTGGCGGGCACCGGACAACAGCGCGCGCTCTGCCGTGCGCACCACCATGGGCTTACCGGCGATATCCGCCAGAGGCTTATTCGGCAGCCGGCTGGAGGCCAGGCGGGCCGGGATAATNNCGGGCCTTTGCACAAAGGGCAAACCAACACATCAAGCAAGCGTGCGTCCATCTTGTTTCTCCGAAATCATGTTAAGTAATTGCGCCATCAAATCCGCCTCAAGCCGCGCGCTGACGGGTAGCACCCAAATGCGCGCATCACTTTGCAGTTCGGCTATTTGCCTACATTTTACTGCATCCTTTTCCGTGATCAGGATGAGTTCGGCGTCGACCTCAGAAAAAGACCCGGCGGAAAACACATGATGATCATTCAAAGCGAGCGCATCGAACTCCACGCCAGCGCCACGCAACATCGCAAAATAGCGTTCAGGATGGCCGATGCCGGCAGCGGCGACGATACGCTTACCCTTCAGGCCGGACAGCTCCATTTCTCGTTCGGGCGCACTCAGGGAAAACAATTTACCCGGCACCAGTTGCATGCGTATTGCGTCTGCCGCCACACCTTCGGCGTTGATCCCGGCTGGCGCATTGAGCACGGTAAAATCGCGCCGCCGCTGCACCGGTTCGCGCAGCGGTCCGGCCGGCAACAGCCAGCCGTTGCCAACCCCGCGCTGGTCAAACATGAGGATTTCCACATCCCGCGCCAATGCGTAGTGCTGCATCCCGTCATCGGAAATAATGACATTGGTTTCGGGATGCGCTGCCAGCAGAGTGCGCGCGGCAGTGACGCGGTCGCGCCCCACCATCACCGGGCAATCCGCCCGCATGGCGATCAGTAAAGGCTCATCCCCCACCACGCTGGCAAGCGAATCACCGCGCACTTCCGTCACCGATCCGGCGCTGGCAGCGTAACCGCGGGAAATCACGCCAGGATGCCAGCCGGCCTGCTTAAGTTGCTGCGCCAGCCAGATCACCAGCGGCGTCTTGCCGGTACCGCCCAAAAAAATATTGCCGATAACAATCACCGGCACATCCAGCCTGGTCTGCGACTTGTAGCCCATGACAAACAGGGCAAAACGAAAATTGACGATAAACTGAAACAGCTTGGACAGCGGCCACAAAAGGCACGCCAGCCAACCGCGCCGCAGCCAGGCGCGCATCAGGATCGCTTCTAGAACAGAACGCAAGGAAAACACTCCGGTGGCATAAATACAGCCGGAGCGAGTATGAATACTCCCTCCCTGTATTTGATTTTTTTAGAAGAAACGCTTGTCAAGCGTGCGCTACAAGCCTGCGCACACCGATACTCCCATCTAATTCAAGCGATATTACTTGGATTTGGCTGAAGCCTGAGCCGCAAAAGTGACTTTTGCCAAGCCGGCGATACGCGCCGCCTCCAGCACATCAATCACGGATTGATGGGTGGCGGCACGATCGGCATTAATGATCACTACAGGGTCAAGCTGCGCGCCATTCTTGCCGGCCTCCATCGTGCCGACCACTTGCCTCAGGTCGTTCGCCAGGGTGGCGGTATCCAAAAAGGACACTGCCTGGCTATTGATCTTATAGCGGCCCTGGGCATCGATGCCGATCTCGATCTGGTTGATCTTTTCCTGCGCCTTTTCTGCGTCTGCGGTCGGCAAGGTGATCTGCAATTCGGTGAAACGGCTATATGTCGTCGTCACCATCAGGAAAATCAAGATGACCAACAGCACGTCGATAAAAGGAATCAGGTTGATTTCCGGGTCTTCCCTGCCCTGACCTTTGCGAAAATTCATGTTTATTTTCTCGCGCTGTGGACAGTGTCAACGAACTTCACGGCCTGTTGTTCCATGTCGACGACCAGGCTATCGATCAGGGCGCGGAAGTGGCGGTAAAAAACCATGGCCGGCATCGCGATCAGCAAACCAAAACCGGTATTGTAAAGCGCGACCGAAATACCGTGCGCCAGCTGCGCAGGATTGGCGCCGGCAGAATTTTGCGAACCGAAAATTTCTATCATACCGACCACCGTGCCGAACAAACCCATCAGGGGGGCGAGCGAAGCGATGGTGCCCAAGGTCGTCAGGAAGCGTTCCAGCTCATGCGCCACGCCACGACCGGCCTCTTCTATCGACTCCTTCATGACTTCCCTGGGCGCATTGACATTGCGCAGACCCGCTGCCAGCACTTTGCCCAAAGGCGAATTATTGGATAACTGGTCGATCACTTCCTGCTTGATTTTGCCGGCGTGATACACGCGGATCACTTCGTCGAGCAGGGTCTTGGGAAGAATGCGCTGACGCCGCAAGGACAAACTGCGTTCGATAATCAGAGCGAGGGCAATAATTGACGCTGCCAGCAAAAAGTAGATAGGCCAACCGGCAGCTTGAATAATGGCGAACAAATGAAACTCCTTAGCGTGTGAATCTAGCCCTGCAATGTAGCGTGTTGTGTGCTGACGAGCAAGTAGATGTGAACGATATTTTACATGGATGCTGTGCAAGCAAAGCAACTCGGGCGGAAGTTCTGCACAAATTCTGTGTGCAAGATTGTGGATATCTTTCCCTTATCATCTCAACATCTTGATTTTAATCACGATTTGCACTGTGCCCGTGAAATAGGCAGCGCCTCTGCTGGCACCTCGCTGAAAAAGTGTTACCGCATGCCCCGGCGTGGGCGTGGTTCTCCACAGTTTCTGTGGACAAGATTGTGCACAAGCGCATGGCTACTCGTTAAGCCTTTGATTTTTATCAATATACTTATCCTGCTCAACAATGTGGCAATGCCGCAAAACAAACAATGAAACAAGCAATTAGCTTAAAACCAAAGGATAGAAAGCGGTTTTTTCTCGAAAAATACCCGATCAGGATAAGTTCTGCACAGCTTTTGTGGATAACATTGTGCAAAAGCACTGAAGATAAAGTTAAGTAATTGATTTCATTGCCATTTGTTATGCTGCCATTAATTTGGGCGGATCAACTGCCTGCAGGATGTCCACAAGCCTACGCAGTTTACCCCACAATTTCTGTGGATAAGTTTGTGCACAAGATGAACTGTGCTGGCTAAAGTCCTTGATTTATAAGCCTTTTTCAAAAATGCTCATTTGATGGGCAAAAATCATTTATTCATAAAAATCAATTACTTACATTCGACATCTACATTAATTTTGACATCTGTCACACTTAGTGACATTCTGACGGCCGCTCCACGCTTCTGTGGACAGCTTTTGTTACCACACCCCTTATGATTCCTGATTCGCGTTTACCAAACCCAATATTGACGGGCTCCGTGATCTCAGTTTCGGCGCTCAACCAAGCGGTTGCTCAGCTTCTGGAGCGACATATACCGCTGACATGGGTTTCCGGAGAGATATCCAATTTCACCCGCGCCGCGTCTGGGCATTGGTACTTCACCCTGAAGGACAGTGCCGCCCAGGTCAGGGCCGTGATGTTCCGTGGCCGCGCCCAGTATGCCGATTTTGCGCCGCGCGAGGGCGACAAGGTAGAAGTGCGCGCCCTGGTCAGCCTGTATACGCCACGGGGCGATTATCAGATCAACGTCGAGGCGATACGCCGTGCCGGCGTGGGCAACCTGTACGAAGCATTTTTACAACTGAAGGCCAAGCTGGCCGCTGAAGGCCTGTTTGATCCGGCTCGCAAGCGCCCCGTCCCTGCGTTTATCAAACGCATAGGCATCGTTACCAGCCTGCAGGCCGCCGCCCTGCGCGACATACTGACCACCCTGAAACGACGCGCGCCGCATGTGGAGGTGATTCTGTATCCGACCCCGGTACAGGGTGACGCTGCGGCCGAGAAGATTGCGCAAGCCATCGCCACCGCGTCCGCGCGGCAAGAATGCGATGTCTTGCTGCTGTGCCGTGGCGGCGGCAGCATAGAGGATTTATGGTCGTTTAACGCCGAGATCGTGGCGCGCACCATCGTTCATTGCAGCATGCCGGTGATTAGCGGTGTCGGCCATGAGACCGATTTTACGATAGCCGATTTTGCCGCAGACCTGCGCGCGCCCACCCCGACTGCGGCGGCCGAGCTCGCCGCGACCGCCCGCAGCGACTGGCTGGCGCAGATCATGCAGGGGCAAAACCATTTGCAGCGCAGCATGCGCCGGACGCTGGCAAGCCAGGCGCAAACCCTGGACTGGACCGCGCGCCGCCTGCTCAGCCCGATGGCGGCTATCGCGAACAAGCGCCTGCAACTGCAGGCCAGCGCGCAGCGACTGGGCTATGCGATCCACGCACCGGTGCAAACCGGTCAGTCGCGCCTGGCGCAACTGCGCACGCGCCTGCAGGCCAAGTCGCCGGATACCGGTCTCTGGCAACTGCGGCTTGACGCCGCTCAGCGCCGCCTGCTGGAGGGCATGGGGCGGCATGTTGAACAACAAAAGCGCACCCTGCGTTCGATGGAAGCGCAACTCGAACTGCTGAACCCGCAACGCACGCTGGAACGCGGTTATGCGATTCTCAGCGACCACAAGGGCAAGCTGATCCGCTCCAGCAAGGACCTGCATGCGAATAGCCTGCTCAGCGTCAGGTTGGCTGACGGCGCCGCTGAACTTGGCATCAGCAATGTTCAGACCAGTCTGGATCAGGCTTAAGGTAGTATCTGGCAAAAAATGCCAGGCAGCGCCTACATCGACCGCGACCGCCAGCGGATTCAACTATTTTTGATTTTTTTGGATTTGTTTGAACGGCAAATAAAAAGGCCATCCGATCAAAATTCAGCGGCAAGCCTGCAAGCATGGCATTAAGCTATTACAATGAAGGTTTTCCCCGAACCACGTACAAAAAAGGAAGCGAAATGGAACATACTCTACCGGCATTGCCATATGCAATGAACGCGCTGGCGCCACATATCTCTCAAGAAACGCTGGAATACCACTATGGCAAGCATCACCAGACCTATGTGACTAACCTGAATAACCTGATCAAGGGTACAGAATTCGAAAATTTGACTCTGGAAGAAATCATCAAGAAATCCTCCGGCGGCGTTTTCAATAATTCAGCGCAGATCTGGAACCACACTTTCTACTGGAATGGCCTGAAGCCTAACGGCGGCGGCGCGCCAGCCGGTGCCCTGGCAGAAGCGATCAATGCAAAATGGGGTTCTTTCGATGCCTTCAAAGACGCATTCACCAAATCCTGCATCGGCAATTTCGGCTCCAGCTGGACCTGGCTGGTGAAAAAAGCCGATGGCACTCTGGATATCGTCAACACCTCCAATGCAGCAACGCCTTTGACTACCACAGACAAGCCGCTGATCACTTGCGACCTGTGGGAGCACGCCTACTACATCGACTACCGCAATGCGCGTCCAAAATATCTGGAAGCGTTCTGGGCCTTGGTTAACTGGGATTTTGCTGCGGCAAACCTGGCTTAATACCCAATTTTTTCCTCAATGCCAGTTTGAGGGAACATGAAAAAGCCTGTGATGATCTACGCATCGCAGGCTTTTTTTCTACCTGACAACTGCCTCATTCAAAAACCATAAAGTGAGCAGCGCCAATACGCAATCCCCATGCGCCTGTCCGGCCCGACCAGGCTGCAAGGCGCATGGGGATTGCGTGTCAGCCATGCCACCGTTGATTACCCCCATGTTGCCCCCATGAACAGCGTCCCTTCCCCTTTGCTGCGTTTTCTCCCCGCGATATTCATCTTCATCTGGTCCTCGGGCTATGTGGTGGCCAAGTACGGCCTGCCGTATGCCGAGCCGCTCACCTTCCTCTGCCTGCGTTACCTGGGGGTGATTCTTTTCATGGGAATACTGGCGGTAAGCATGCGTGCGTCCTGGCCTGCCCGGTCGGTCTGGCCGCAGATCGCGGTGGCCGGCATCCTGATGCAGGCCGGCTATCTGGGTGGCGTCTGGTGCGCGGTAAAACTGGGCATGCCGGCTGGCTTGGCGGCGTTAATCGTCAACACCCAGCCGATACTGACTGCGGTGTTCGGCCCGCTTATCGGTGAACGCACGCAGGGCAAGCAATGGCTGGGACTGGCCCTGGGCATACTCGGTGTCGGCCTGGTGGTCGCCAACAAAATCTCGCTGGCCGGCATTTCATTCGCCAGTGTCGTCCTCGCCCTGATGGCGCTGCTGTCAATGACGATAGGCACCTTGTACCAGAAAAAAACCTGCCCTTCATTTGATGTGCGCACCGGCCAGGTCATTCAGTTTCTGGCCTCGCTGATCGTGACCCTGCCATTTGCGCTGGCGCTTGAAACGCAGGCAATTTTATTCACGCCACAGTTTTTCGCGGCCCTGGCCTGGTCTGTTTTTGTCTTGTCCGGCGTCGGCATTTCAGTGCTGTTCATCATGATCAGGCATGGCGAAGCCACTAAAGTGACCAGTTATATGTACTTGGTGCCGGCAGTCACCGCCGCCATGGCATGGCTGATGTTTGATGAGCGCTTTACCCTGGTGACCGCCACCGGCATGCTGATCGCCCTGGCCGGTGTCGCCCTGGTGGTCAAGCCATCGCGCTGACATTGCGCGCAAAAAACCAATTACAATGCCCACGCGCCTGCTTCTTGTCCCTGCCATCCTAGGGAAATAAGAAGCGGGCGGTCGATTAAGTCCGCGTATCGACACCAGGAAGCCAACCAACCATTGGCTAAAAAATGATCAACCCACGATCCATTTTAAATAAAACACCGGGAGACAAGCTTGTTAACACTTAAAGAAAAAATATCTGCCATTCCAGAAGGCGCAGGCGCCTTGTTCTTCATCCAGATTTTTGCCACGCTGGGCTTTGCCGTGCTGTATTCCACCCTGGTCTTGTACGCCACCAAGAAACTCAATTTCACCGCCAAGGATGCCACTGCCATCATGGGGGTGTTTGGCGCGTTTAACTACGGCCTGCATTTATTCGGCGGATATCTGGGCGGCCGCTTCATGAGCAACCGCAATCTTTTTGTCGGCGGCATGATCTCGCAGGTGATCGGTTGCGCCTGCATCTCAGGCGGCACAAGCGCGCAGCTGTATTGGGGGTTGGCCTTCTTCTTAACCGGTAGTGGCCTCAACGTCACCTGTCTCAACCTGATGCTCACGCAAAGATTCAAGCCGGAAGACAATCGTCGCGAAAGCGCCTTCCTGTGGAACTATGCGGGCATGAACCTGGGGTTTTTCATCGGCTTTACGGTAGCCGGATATTTCGAGAATCAACAGGACTATGCCACCCTGTTCATGTTTGCCACGGCAGGCAATTTTTTGGCGATCGTGCTGGCGGGTGCCAACTGGAAGGTGCTGGCCGATCTGAACACGCCGCTGCTCGATGTAACGCCAAAACAATTCAAGTTACGCTTCATCGCCGGCCTTGCCATTCTGCTCGCGCTGATACCTTTGGTCTACACCATGCTGCATCACGCCGAGCTCAGCGGCAATCTGGTGATCATGGTGGGCGCCCTGATTGCGATCACGCTTATCTATCTGACACTCAGGCATCATGATAAAAGGGAAAGCAATAACATGCGCGCCTACCTGGTATTGACCATAGGCTCACTGGTGTTCTGGACCTTGTATCAGATGGCGCCGATGGGGCTGCAGCTGTTTGCAGAAAATAACGTCAACCGCCACGTCTGGGGCATAGATATCGCGCCGCAATGGATACAGAACATCAACAGCTTCATCATCATGATAGGCGGCCCTTTGATGTCGATCTGGTTTAACAAGCTGCGCGACAAAGGATGGAACATCGATGTGCCGAACCAGTTTTCCGCTTCCCTGATTCTGATCGGCGCGGGCTTTCTGGTCTTGCCGGTGGGGATAGCCCTGGCGGGTGCTGACGGCCTGGTGGCATTTAAATGGATAGCGCTCAGCTACTTCCTGCAAAGCATCGCCGAGCTACTGATTTCGCCGATAGGCTATGCGATGATAGGTCGCCTGGCGCCACGCCAGTACCAGGGAGTGATGATGGGCACCTGGATGCTGGTCACCGGCGTGGCATCGGTCTTTGCCAGTTATTTTTCCGGCCTGATTCCGGAAGCGCGCGAAGGCCTTGCCGCATCGACCAACCCTATCTATACCAGCATCTTTTCCAACCTGGGCTGGGGCAGTGTCGCGGTCGGCGTGATGATGATATTGCTGATCCCATTCCTGCGCAAACTGATCAGCCATAGCGCCACGGCAGAAACACAGGCAGCCGAATTCACCGCGCAGAGCGCCAGGGTGCAGGACGCATAATCGCAGGCCATGCCCGAGACGCCCTGCTGGCGCGGCTGACAGACCATACTGCCTGAACAAGCGCATCAGCAGGGCGTGTCAGGCAGGCCCTCTCCGAGATTATTTTTGCTTGCGCAAATTGCGGTAGCGTTCGGCCCGGCTGACGATCGCCGAGATCAGTTTTTCGGGGTCGATAGGCTTCATCAGAAAATCATCGGCACCGGTCTCTATCGCGCTCATCTGCGTCTCCATCTCTGACACCGACGACAGGAACACAATCGGGACATTCAGGTAACGGTTATTTTGCCGGATGATTTTTGCCATTTCTATGCCATTGCATTCGGGCATATTCAAGTCGGTCAGGATAAGTTCTGGTCGGAATTTTTTCAGGGCATCCAGGATTTCTACCGGGCTGGTGATCATGCTCACATGCATGCCGGCGCTGCTGAGCACGGCATCGTAATAGGATGCCAGCATTTCATCATCATCGACCACCAATATCCGGTAGCCGAGCACCTCATTTTTGGACATCTGCTCGTCGATTCTGGCACTCAGGGCATCGATGTCCAGCGGCTTGATAAAGTAGCCTTCCGCCCCGTCCCTGACCGCCTCAAGACGCGGAGAGAATTGATCTTCGGCGGAAATGTAAATCACGGGAAACGTCGTGACCACGCGGTGCGCAAACGCCTTCTTCGCCTGCTGGCCAGCCGCGGAATCGATATCGAGCACCACCGCATGCGGCGCATGCATCAGAATAGCGGAGCGAAATTCTTCCAGGTCAGAAAACGTTGTCACCTCGTGATGGTGCTTTTTCAGCGCGCCGTCCAGCCGATGCGCCTCATCTTGATCGGCGCAAAAAACGTACACCTCATTGCTAAACATCACCGGCTCCAGGCTTTCGATTGCAGCGGCATCATCATTTTGTTCGATATCGTTCAGGGTAAGATTACTCATCATTATGTTCTCTGGATTGGTGATAGGTTGAGTGACACTGAACGGCCCGAACGACACTCAGCGAGCAGACGACGCAACAACTAAAGGCTAGCCACATCCCCCCACAAATGCCGCATCGTGAAGCGAATAGGCACCTGATCGCGGTGCAGGACTTCGCGGATAGACTGCAGCGTCTTTTGCGTGTCACGCTTGATCGCCATCGACAACGGTGCGCCGCGCGGCCCGATCAGCGCGTGTACATAAGGGGTGGTCGTGGTGCTGCCCTTGCTGGTAACGACACCGATCTCGCCGTTCTCCAGCTTCACGAAACTGCCGATAGGATAGGTGCCCAATTCGCGGATGAACAGCATCAC